>Ga0187892_10000575_pt1 | contig 94861 bp, 89 predicted proteins | sample MA1701073metaG_FD_139345 | JGI IMG/M metagenome (GOLD analysis project Ga0187892, IMG submission 139345) | Bio-ooze microbial communities from a basaltic lava cave in the Kipuka Kanohina Cave System on the Island of Hawaii, USA - MA170107-3 metaG ... | reverse complement strand
GGGACACGCTGTGTCGCGGAGCGTCGCCGCGCTCACATGGGGCCACGAGATCGATGGTGGTCGGCTTCGGCGATCCGCGCGAGCGCACGGTCCCGCGGGGAGAGCCCCCACCCCACCCGGCGCGGTGAGTCAACGGACTTTCGACTCGGGACATTAGGTGCGGGCGCCCGGGCTGTCGCCCGCCCGCACCGCCGACCGCCCCCACCGGCTGGATGATAGCGCCGGCGTCTGATGTTCGCGTCAGGTTCGCGTCTGATGTTATTGACAGGGCGTGGATGGGCCCGGTATGGTTTTTGGCGCATGTCAGCCGACCGCCACGTCGATGTTCTGATGCAGAAGCTCCAGCGGGCGATCGAGGTCTCGCTGGCTGCTGCCGAGGCGGCCCGAGAGGCCGTGCACGAGATCTTGAAGCGTGGTGCCGAGACCGGGGTCTTCTTCGCGGGAAAGGCGGCACCAGCTGACGGCGCGCCGTTCGAGCTCACCGCCCAAGATCGCGAGTTCCTCCGAGCGGTATCAATCCGCCCCGATACCCGATGAGTCACTGCGCGGTACCCGCGCGTGGCCAGCGCTCTATGCGTCCCGGTGCTCTCCCCAAGAGGTGAGGGCCGGTCGCTCGCGCTGGCTTGCCCTCCTCCGGCTGGCCGACGCTCCCCGCGACGTCGAGCCCCGAGCGCTGCGTGACGTCCACCGTCTCGCTCCGAGGAGCTGGTGTGGCCCCGATCGGGCCATGGGTAGGCCTCCTCCGCCGGCTCGCCGTGGATCCCGCTGCGATCGCCCCGGTCGCACCGGACGACGCCGCGGAGCCGACGGGGTGGGCCAGGCGGCTCGGCGAGTGCGCGTTCGTGGTTGCCCGCGAGCCGCGCGAGGGAGCACCATAAATGTCGCCCGCAACTGGAAGAGATCCTGGTCCGGATCGGCGACGTTCTCGAGCGCCCGGGGCCAGGCTGCCCGACCCGTTCCGGGACCTCGATGCGCAGCCCGACCCTGCCGAGTTTATCACTCGTCTCGAGGAGCGGGGAGCGACACCGGCCCACGCTCGCCTGAGACGCCGGTTCTTGCGATTCGCCGGCGTCACCCCGGGCGCCTCGGTCCTCGAGGTCGGCAGCGGATCGGGAGCGGTCGCCCGAGACATCGGCCGGCTGGTCGGACCAGGTGGCAATGTTGTGGGCATCGACCCGAGCCGGGTGTCCGTGGCCGCCGCGCGGCGGCTGGCCCGGAGGGAAGGGCTGCAGGATCGCGTGGGCTTCCGGGTGGCAGATGGCCGGCGGCTTCCCTTCGCCGGCAGCCGGTTCGACGTGAGCCTCGCGGTCACCGTGTTGCTCCACGTCGAGGCGCCGGACGCCGTCCTTGCCGAGATGATCAGGGTGACGCGGCCGAGCGGCGTAGTCGCCGTGCAGGACCAGGACTTCGGCACCCTCGTGGTCGCCCATCCAGACCGCCGGCTGACCGCGCGGATTCTCGACGGCGTCGCCGAGGCGCTCTATCCGGATCCTCGGAGCGGACGCGGGCTCCCCGGCCTGCTCGCCCGGCTCGGGCTCCGGCGCGTCCGTCTCCTCACCTCCGTCTACCAGGACACGACGCTCGAGCCGTATACCAAGGCGTTTCTCGAGCGCCGGGCCGCGAATGCCGTTCAGCTCGGGATCGTCGCGGCCCCCACCGTCGAGCGCTGGCTCGACGATCTCACCGCGCTCGTCGCGTCCGGTGGCTTCGTCATGACCCTGAACTTCTACGGTGCGGCCGGCATCAAGCCATGAGGCAGAGCGCCCTGCTGGCTCTCCTCGTGGCCACGGTCGCGGTCGCCGACGCGGCCCCGCGCTTCGATGGCCAGAGGGCCTGGCGGCACCTCGAGCGGCTCGTCGCCTTCGGCCCCCGACCGTCAGGGTCCGCAGCCCTCGTGCGCGCTCGCCAGTACATCGTCGATGAGCTCACGAAGGCCGGCCTGCGAGTCCGGGTCTCGCCGTTCGACGCGCGAACCCCGGAGGGACTGGTCAAGATGAGCAATATCATCGCCGTGATTCCGGGCAAGCGCCCCGACGTGATCCTCCTAGGCGGACACTACGATACGAAGTTCTTCGCCGATTTCCGCTTCGTGGGGGCCAACGACGGCGGCTCGAGCGGAGCACTCTTGATCGAGCTGGCGCGCCAGCTCGCCCGGACCCGCCCCGAATTCACGTACTGGGTCGTCTTCTTCGACGGTGAGGAAGCGCGGGTGAGCTGGAGCCCGACCGACAGCCTGTACGGGTCCCGGTACCTCGTGGCGGAGCTGCGGGGCACCGACGAGCTCAAGCGAGTGCGCAGCGTCATCGTCGTCGACATGATCGGGGACCGGCAGCTCGGCATCCGGCGCGAGCGCAACTCGACGCCGTGGCTCGCGGAGATCATCTGGGCGAGCGCGGGCCGGCTCGGCTACGCATCGCACTTCCTGCCCGATGAGCTGGCGGTGGAGGACGATCACCTGTCGTTCGTGCAGGCCGGGGTACCCTCGGCGCTCCTCATCGATCTGGACTACACACCGTGGCACACGCCCGACGACACCCTCCGCCACGTCTCGCGGCGAAGTTTGCAGGTGGTCGGCGAGGTCGTGCTCGACGCGCTGCCCGCACTGGAGACGGCGCTGGCGCGCGGGCTCGGGGGAGGCTCCAAATGAGTCAGCTGATCGACAACTGGGTGAAGCGGGCGCTCCGAGAGGGGCGCCGCACCTCGGGCGCGTGGATCCAGCTCTGCAGCGCCATCTCCGCCGAGATCATGGGCGCCGCCGGGTTCGACTGGCTCCTCGTCGACATGGAGCACGGCCACGGCGACTACCAGACGCTCCTGAGCCAGCTCCAGGCCCTGCAGGGCACGCGGACGGTGCCGCTCGTCCGCGTCCAGTGGAACGACCCCGCGATCATCAAGCGGGTGCTCGATCTCGGCGCGTTCGGTGTCGTGATCCCGCTGGTTGGCAACCGGCGCGACTGCGAGGCGGCGGTGCGCGCTTGCAAGTTCCCGCCGGAGGGGACCCGGGGCGTGGCCGGTTCGCACCGTGCCGGCGGATACGGCCGGTTCTCGGCCGACTACTGGAAGCGGGCCAACGCCGAGATCCTCGTGGTCATCCAGATCGAGACGCGTGAGGCCGTCGCGGAGATCGACGGCATGCTCGCGGTTCCCGGTGTCGACGTGGCGTTCATCGGCCCGGCCGACCTGTCGGCCGCGTTCGGCCACCTCGGCGACCTGAAGCACCCGGAGGTGTCCGACGCTATCACGCGGGTCGAGGCCGCCGCGCGGCGGGCAGGGGTCGCCCTGGGGACGATCAGCCGGACGTGGGAGGAGGCCAGGGCGCTGTACGAGCGGGGATACCAGATGGTCACGCTGTGCTCGGACGGCAGCCTGGTCGCGCAGGGGGCGGCCGCCCTGCTGCAGCGCTTCCAGGCCGAGGTTCCGGGGTAGGCCGCGCCACCCGCACCGGTGCAAATTTCTCCACGACGGGTGCGGACTCTATACTGGTCGTAGCCGCTCGATCGGATCGTTCCGGCAGGACGACGCGGCCCAGACCCTTCATGGAGAGGACCGAGAGTTCGCCCACCACTGTCGTCGGTGAAGTCGGAGCGTCGTCCGCCGGGCCGCCTGCCGAGCGCTCGTTCGGCCCCCTCATTCGGGGAGACTGGTCGTCCGCTGATTCCCTGGCCCAGCTGGGCCGGGATCTCGAGATCGCGCGGGACATCCAGCAGCGCTTGCTCCCGGTGTCGTTGCCCAACCTCGCGGGGGTCGAGATCGGCGTCGCGCTGGCCCCGGCGGAGGTGATCGGCGGGGACTTCTACGACTTCGTGCCGATGCCCGGCGGCGTCGGAATCGTCCTGGGCGACGTCTCCGGAAAGGGGATTCCGGCCGCACTTCTCATGGTGATGACGCGGACCCTGTTTCGAGCTGCCGCGCGCGAGGCGGACACGCCCGACGCGATCCTGGCCAAGGTGAACCGGGCCCTGTGTCGGGACCTGCCGCCCAACATGTTCGTGACGATGGTTGTCGCCGTGCTGAGCCTCGGGGCCGGCCGGCGCTTGTCGGTGTCGAACGCCGGTCACGTGCCCCCGATCCTCCTCCGGCGCGACTCGGCGCCGCTGCCCCTCGATGTCGGCGGTCCCATAGTCGGCGTGTTCGAGGACTGTGCGTTCGACGCTCAGCAGTTCGCGTTGGCGCGGGGCGACGTGGTCGTCGTGTGCACTGACGGCGTCGTCGAGAATCCGGGTCGGGCAGGGCTGGCGGATGGCGTGCGCGAGCTGATCGCCGCGAGCCGCGCGGCGGCGGACCTGCCGGCCCGGGTGCTCGCGCGGACGCTCCTCGACGAGACGCGGCGGCGGCGAGGCGGAACGCTGCGCGACGACGCGACGCTGCTCGTCCTCAAGGCATGACGGCATGAGTGGGCTGGTCGAGAGCGACCCGCCCCTGGCCACATCGACATGACGGTCAGCCGACTCGTGATCACCAGCGACAGCGCGGAGCTAGCCCTGGTGCGGTCCTGGCTCCGCGAGCGGCTCGGGGAGCAGGGGTTCTCGGTCGAGGAGCAGTCGCGGTTGCAGATAGCCGTGACCGAGCTGGCTGCCAACGCCATCGAACACTCCTATGAAAGCATGGCGGGCCAGCCGATCTACATCACGATCGAGCCCAGCGATGACCGAGTGGTGATCCAGATCGAGGATCTCGGTACCCCGTTCGATCCCGCGCGGTACCGAGCTCCCGACCTCGAGGTGCCGGCCGAGGGCGGCCTCGGCCTGTATATCGCCGGGCGCCTGGCCGACGAGCTCAGCGTCGATCTGGCGCGCGATCACGGCACGCGATGGACGCTCGTCAAGTACCGGAAGCACCGCGAGGGATACCGATCACCGGAGGGACAACGATGGACATCGAAGTGAGTCAGCAGACGGGCGTGACGCTCGTGGTCCCGCGGGGCGACATCGACCTGAGCACGGCCGACCAGGTGAAGCGCACGCTGACGCAGCTGATCGACGGGGGACAGACGAAGCTCGTTCTCGATCTGGCGGATGTGTCCTATATCGACAGCTCCGGACTGGGGGCGCTGGTCGCGACCATGAAGCAGGCGCGCGCCGCTGGGGGCAACCTGCGGCTGTGTGGCCTTCAGGACGATGTCCGATCGATCCTCGAGATGACCCGGCTGATCAAGGTCATCGCCGTGCATTCGGACCGGCAGGAAGCCGTGGCCTCCTGGGGGCCGTAGCCCATGCATCCCGCCTCGTGGCCAGAACGGCGCACGCGTGCGGGCGGGCAGGGTCGCGCGGCGCGTCCCCACGTCGCTCCCCGCGCCTGCGCGCGTGAGGGGCGAGCGCGTGACGCGAGCCGTGATCCCGCTCGCCCTGCTGCTCGGGAGCTTCGCCTGGTCGTTCGTCTACGTCAGCCTCCCGTTCTACATCCAGCGCCTCAGCCCGCTGCCGGCGATGGACACCCTCCGGTGGACCGGCTGGATCCTCGGCATCACGCCTCTCATGACGGTGGTGATGGCGCCCGTGTGGGGCCGGCTCGCCGAGCGGGGGAACCCCAAGCGCTTCTACGTGATCGTGCAGGCGTTGCAAGCGCTCGCCTTCTTCGGAATGGCTCTGGCTGGTTCCCTGCTGTCGCTATTCGGGGTCCGACTCGTCCTTGGCCTGGTCGGCGCGTCGTCGACCTTCGCCTTCATGATCGCCGGTCGCGCCGAGCCCCGCGAAGCCGTCCAGCGGCGGCTCGCCGCGATGCAGAGCATGATGACGGTGGGCCAAATCATCGGGCCCCTGGCGGGGGCGCTGGTGGCGGTGCGGATCGGGTTCCGCGGCTCCTTCGTCCTGGGCGCCGCAGTCCTGGCCGGGTGCGCCTTCCTGGTGGGCGTCGCCGCAGCCTCGCCGCCGGCGGCCCCGGAACGCGTCTCCGGAGGCCGGCGGCGCGAGTGGGCCGGAGTCCTGGCGGTCAGTGCCCTCGTCCTGGGAGCCTCGATCCAGGTCTCTTTCCTCGCCTCGGTGCTTCCCCAGGTCGTCAGCACCCTCGGCGTCAGCGACGAGCGCACGCTCTCGGTGGGCGGCATGCTCATCTTCGTGTCGGGGATTGCCGCCGCGCTCGGCTCTGTGCTCGCGCCGCGATTGGCGGCCTTCGGGGACGACCGCCGCGTGATCGGGTGGCTGATGGTCGCGTCGTCGGCGCTCTTGATCGGGCTCGCACCGCTCTCGTCGGTGTGGGCCTTCGGCCCGGTCCTCTTCGCCCAGATGCTGTGCGTGTCGCCGGTGTTCCCGATCGCGGTCGGGGCGATCGCGCAGCGGGCCAGCGGCGGCGCGATCGGGTTCGTGAACTCCGCGCGGATCGCCGCCAGCTTTCTCGGGCCCGTCGTGTCCACCACCGTCCTCTCCTGGTCCTCGACGGCCGTGCTGTACGTGATCATGGGGCTCATCGGCCTCGTCTGGGTGCCGATCGCGTTTGCCTTCTCGTCGCATCCGGGGGCACTCGGAAGCGGTCTTCGCCCCCCTCGCCAGCCTCCCTCCAGGTAAGTCGCGCCGGACAGCAGTGCGAGGCGAGCCCGAAGTTCGAGCTGAGCGCCGGCCGCGAGCGTGAGCGAGCGCGTCGCGAGGCAAGGCCCGAATTGATCGAGCCGCCGCCCCCGACTCCGGGATCGTGCGAGGCGAGCCGGGCCCCGATTCGAAAGCCCGCGCTCGACCGCATGGACCTTTTCGAGCGGTCTCATTCCGACCAGGCGCTCGAGGCAGGCGGGCCCGTCCATAGCTCCGCTCCAAGGCTGGTTCCTGCGAGGGAGGCGATTCGCCTGGCAAGCGAATTATCGTACCGGGTCTTAGAGCGGAGTTACGGGCCCGGACCGCTGCGTTGCCCAGCGACCGAGCGGTGTGGTACACAGGAGGCGGGATGATCTTCCAGCAGCTCGTGAACGAGGACGCGGGGTGTCTGTCGTACGTGATCGGGTGCGGGCGGGCCGGCGCCGCGGTCGTCGTGGATCCCGGGCGCGACCGAGTCGCGGACTACGTTGCGCTGGCGCGCCGGAAGGGTTTGACCATCACGCACATCGTCGAGACGCATCTGCACGCGGACCACGTCTCCGGTAACCAGGTTCTGGCGGCCCAGACCGGGGCAACGATGCACGTACACCCCGCCGCCGAGGCACGCTACCGGCACCTTCCGGTCGAGCACGGCAACGAGTTGCGAATCGGGAACGTCAGCCTGCGGGTCATTCACACGCCTGGTCACACGCCGGACAGCATCGCGCTGCTGATCACCGACCTGAGCCGGGGCCCCGAGCCATGGTTCGTCCTGACCGGCGACACGCTCTTCGTCGGCGACGTGGGCCGGCCGGATTTTGGCGGCGAGCGCGCCGCCGCGGAGCTGTATCGGAGCCTCACGGAGCGGCTCCTCACCCTGGAAGACAGCCTGGAGGTCTATCCCGCCCATGGCGCCGGCTCGGCATGCGGCCGCGCGATGTCCTCCAAGGCTGGGTCGACGATCGGTTTCGAGCGGCGATTCAATCCAGCGCTGCGGGCGAGGGACGAGGATGAGTTCGTTCGACTCCTGCTCGAGGGATTGCCGCCCAAGCCACCGAATTTCAAGGCGATCGTCGAGCGCAACCGATCCGTCTCGCGAGTGGCCGTCCAGGAGCCGGCGGCGCTCGGGCTGAGTGCCGTTCGAGACCTGCTGGCGGACGGAGCCGTTGTCCTCGACGTCCGGACCCCGGCCGAGTACGGGGAGGGGCACATCCCGGGTGCCCTCAACGTGTGGATCGAGAGCCCCCAGTTCGCCGAGCGTGCGGGATGGTTCATCGACGTGGCGGCCATGATCGTGCTCGTGGTGGCGAGCCCGACCGATGTCGCCCGGTCGGTTGCCGGTCTCTCTCGGGTCGGACTCGACAGCGTCGCGGGCTATCTGACGCGCGGGATGACCGAGTGGCGCGGGGCGGCACTGCCGGTCGAGACGGTGGCGCAGATCACCGTTCACGACCTCGCGACGTGGGGGGAGGAGAACCCGAGCCTCGTGGTCATGGACGTCCGTGAGCCCTTCGAGTGGGACGAGGGGCACATCGAGGGCGCGCTGCATCTGCCCATGCGCGAGGCGCTCCGCCGGCTCGCGGACGTTCCCGGGGCCCTGCCCAAGGCCGTCCTCTGCGCAGGCGGCCTCCGGTCGAGCGCGGTCATCAGCGCCCTGAAGCGGGCCGGGGTCGGGGGGCCCTGGTACAATGTCACGGGCGGTATGACCGCGTGGCAGAAGGCCGGATACACCGTCACTCGCTAGAGACCTCTCGAAGCGGCCGGCCATGCGCCGCTTCGGCGACCGCCAGGGAATCCCGATGACAGACGACACCTTCGACTACCCTGCCATGTCTCGCGCGCTGATCCTCGGCGACAAGGACACCGTCGCCCGGAAGACCCACGAGGGGCTCGCGCTGGCGCTGGATCCGAAGGCGCTCATCTTCCGCGGCCTGATCCCAGGAATGGACGTCGTCGGCGAGAAGTTTCGCCGGAACGAGTACTACGTGCCCCAGGTCCTGCTGTCGGCGCGCGCGATGTACGCCGGGCTCGATCTCCTGAAACCCCTGATCACCGCGAGCGCGAAGCCGGATGACTACTACGGCACCGTGGTCATCGGGACCGCCCAGGGCGACCTGCACGACATCGGCAAGAATCTGGTGGCCATGATGCTCGAGGGCGCCGGCTTTAAGGTCGTCAACCTGGGCCGCGACGTGGCCCCGGACGTGTTCGTCAAGGCCGTCGAGGAGCACGGCGCCAACATCGTCGGCATCTCGGCACTCATGACCACGACCATGCCGGCGATGAAGCGGACCATCGACGCGCTCGCGAAGGCTGGCGTGCGCGACCGGGTCAAGGTGATGATCGGCGGAGCGCCCGTGAGCCAGGCCTATGCCGACGAGATCGGCGCCGACGGCTACGCCAAGGACTCCACGATCGCGGTGGTCCGGGCCAAGGAGCTGCTCGGGGTGAGCGAGGCGGCGGCGCGGTGACGGCGCGGGGCTGGGAGGTGGTCGACCGGGCGCGCGCCGGCGAGATCCTGCTGTTCGACGGCGGCTACGGGACCGAGCTCTTCGCGGCCGGCTTACTCAACGGCGCCTGCCCGGAGCTGTGGAACGACACCCATCCCGAGGTCGTGACGCGGATCCACCAGGGCTACTTCGACGCGGGGAGCCAGGTCGTCGAGACCAATACCTTCGGCGGGACGCGGCTCAAGCTCAACGAGTACAAGATCGGCGCCCGCACCCGCGAGCTGAACGCGAAGGGGGCGCAGCTCGCTCGATCGGTCTGCCCACCGGGAGGCTGGATCGCCGGCTCGATCGGACCAACGAGCTGTATCCCCGCCGAGTTCGGCGTCGGCGACACCATCGCGACCGATGAGGAGTACCTGGAGGCTTTCACCGAGCAGGCCCAGGCACTTGCCGAGGGCGGCGTGGACCTCTTCGCGGTGGAGACCATGATGTTCCCCCAGGAGGCGGCCGCGGCGATCCGCGCCTGCAAGGCGGTCACCGACCTCCCGGTCATGGCGACGATGTTCTTCCAGTACGAGGAGCTGCACGATCGCGACCGGACGATGTGGGGCGACAGTCCAGCCGACGTGGCGAAGGCGCTCGCCGCGGCCGGGGCCGACATCGTCGGCATGAACTGCGGGCGCGGGCCCGATCGGGCGATCGTCATCATTCGCGAGATGCGTCGGGCCACCGATGTCCCGCTCGTCGCGTACCCCAACGCCGGGCTGCCGATCACGACGGGCGACTCGGTCACCTACGAGCTCGGCCCGGAGGAGATGGCCCGCGACTACCCAGCCTTGCTCGACGCCGGCGCCGGCATCGTCGGCGCGTGCTGCGGATCGAATCCCGCCCACATCCGCCGGATCGCCGAGGTCGTACGAGCCAGAGCCCGGACCGCGTGACCGGGGGAGCGAGCCCCTCGGCGCCGGCCCTCCTCACGACCGAGCCGATCGTCCTCGAGCACCTGCCCCTGGCGATCAGTCGCGACGAGGTTCTGCGGTTCCAGGGGTACAAGACCCCGGCGGACGTGCCCACCCCTGCTGTCCTCGACATCTTCGATGAGGCCCGTGAGCTGGCGGTCCCCCTCCTGCGACCCCGGGTCGCGTACCGGGCCGTGCCCGCGCGAATGTGGGGACGAGACGGGCTCGGCGCGGGCGATGAGACGTTCAGGATTCCCGAGATCGGCCGCCTCTGGGGCGAGCTGACGCACGCCGGCATCGGCCTCTGCACCCTTGGCGATGCGCTCGAAGCGCGGGTGGGGCAGCTCTTCGATGCGCGCGAGCTCCCGCTGGCGGTCATGCTCGACTCCATCGGCTCGGCCGCGACGGAGCACCTGGCCGAATCCGCGAACGACCGGCTTTGCCAGCTCGCGATCCCGCTGGGCCTTCGGGTCACCAACCGGATCAGTCCGGGGTACGCGGGCTGGGACGTAGCGGATCAGCGCGGGGTGTTCCGGCTGTGCCCCGGGGATTCCGCCGGCATCCGCCTCAACCCCGCGTGTGTCATGACGCCGGCCAAGAGCATCTCCTTCATGGTCGGGATCGGGCGCCATGCGCGCGTGGACCATTACTTCACGCAGTGCCGGCGCTGCTGGATGCGCGACTGCGCATACCGGCGCGCGCCGGCCCCACCGGGCACCTCACGCGCCGGGACTCCGCCCGTCGAGGTCTCCTCCAAGTCACTTCGTTCGAGGACTCCGTGACCGCGGGCCACGGACCCTCCGGGCCCCTGCCGAAGCTGGTGATCCTGGTGGGCTTCATGGGCGCGGGGAAGTCGTCGATCGGCCGGCTGCTGGCCAGCCGGCTGGGGCGATGCTTCGTGGAGACCGACGACATCATCGTCTCGCTGGGCGGACGGTCGATCACGGAAATCTTCCAGCAGGAGGGAGAAGCGCGATTCCGGGAACTGGAGGCCCGGACGCTCGAATCGCTTAAGCTGAAGCGGGGCGACGTCGTGGCCACGGGAGGCGGGCTCCCGTGCTACGAGGGGCGGATGGAGGCGCTGCGGGCGCTCGGGACCGTGCTCTGGCTCAAGGGCGAGTTCGGCGAGATGTACGAGCGGGCTCAGCGGGAGGGCGCCCGGCCGATGCTGCTCGGCCGGACGCGGTCCGAGGTGCAGGCGCTGTACTGGCAACGGGAGCCATACTACGGACAGTCGGATCTGACCGTCGAGACGACCGGCCTCGGGATCGATCAGGTCGTGGCGCGGATTCTGTCCAGTCTGCGAGGGGCCGGTGGCGCACGCGTTTAGCGTCCGGCTCGCGAGCGGTCCGCTCCTGTGCGACGGCGCGATGGGGACGATGCTCTACGCGCGGGGCGTGCCCCTCGACGCCTGCTTCGACGTGCTCAACGTCAACCGGCCGGAGCTGGTGCAGGCCATCCACACCGAGTACATCGCCGCCGGCGCTGATTGCATCGAGACGAACACCTTCGGCGCGAATCGGTTCAAGCTCGCGCTGCACGGTCTCGAGTCCCGGGTCCGCGACGTCAATCTCCGCGGCGTCAAGCTGGCGCGGGACGTCCGCGAGACGATGGGCCGCGACGTGCTGGTTCTCGGGTCGATCGGCCCCCTGGGGAAGTACCTGGCACCGCTCGGGACGCTGGGCGAGGCCGATGCGCGCGCCGCCTTCCGCGAGCAGGCCGAGGCGATCCTCGAGGGCGGCGTCGACGCGTTCGTCGTCGAGACGATCTCCGACCTGAACGAGCTGGTGCTCGCGGTCGAGACGATCCGGTCGGTCACCGATCTGCCGGTGATCGCGCAGGTCGTGTTCACCGAGGATGGCGTGACCTTCCTGGGCCAGACGCCGCCCGAGGTCGCGCGAGCCCTCAGCGCGCTGCGGGTCGACGTCATCGGCGCCAACTGCTCGGTGGGGTCGAGCATCCTCTACGAGGTGCTGCTGCAGATGCAGCCCGAGGCGGGCGGTCGGCCCATCGCCATCCAGCCCAACGCGGGTCTGCCGGCCCGCGTGGGCGAGCGGCTCATCTATCTCTCGCTGCCGGCCTACATGGCCGACTACGGGGCGCGCATGCTTGCGGCCGGCGCGCGCCTGATCGGCGGGTGCTGCGGAACGACGCCCGAGCACATCCGCGCGATGCGCGCGGTCATGGACCGGCCCCCGGCCGATCGTCCCGCCGCCCGGGTCACGCCGCTGGCGGCCGAGACCACTGACCGGGTGTCGGTCCTGCAATCGAGCGCCGGGCCCACGCTGCTCCAGCGGCGGCTCGACGCGGGCGCGTTCGTCGTCACGGTCGAGCTGGATCCGCCGCGCGGTCACAACGTCGAGAAGCTGGTGCAGGGCGCGAAGCTTCTCCGGGAGCGCGGCGCCGAGATCGTCGATATCAACGACGGCTCGCTCGGCCGGGTCCGCATGGCGGTGCTTCCCACCGCGGTGCTGGTGCGGGACGCGACGGGCCTCGAGATCAACATGCACTTCACCTGCCGCGACCGGAACCTCATGGGCATCCAGGCCGAGCTCTTCGGGGCGCATGCGCTCGACGTCCGCAACGTGCTGGCGATGACCGGTGATCCGCCGCGGACCGGTGACTACCTGAAGGCCACGGCGGTGTTCGATGTGGACGCGATCGGGCTGATCGGGATGATTCACCGGATGAACCAGGGGCTCGACGCCACCGGCAACAGCATCGGGGAGCCGACGGCCTTCTGCGTCGGGGCGGTCCTGAACCCGGCGGCGAGCGACCCCGCCCTCGAGGTCGACCGGTTCTGGAAGAAGATCGAGGCCGGCGCCCAGTGGGTCCAGACGCAGCCGGTCTACGACCTCGAGATGCTCGAGGGCTTTCTGGCGCGCATCGACCGGGTGCCGGTGCCGATCGTCGTGGGGATCATGCCGCTCCACAGCGCGCGTCACGCGGAGTTCCTGCACAACGAGGTCCCGGGGATCACGATTCCGGCGCCCGTCCGCGCGCGCATGCGGGACGCGGGCGACAAGGGACTGTCAGCCGGCATCGCGCTGGCCCAGGAGCTGCTCGAGGCCATTCGGCCGCGCTGGGGCGGCGCCTACTTGATGCCGTCATTCGGGCGCTTCGAGGTCGTGGCCGAGGTGCTGGAGGCATTGAGATGAGTCGCGAGCTGGCTGGCCTCGGCGTGTCGGACGCATCGCGGCGTATTCGCGAGGGACGCCTCTCGCCCGTGAACCTCCTGGAAGCCTGTCTCGAGCGGATCGGCGCACTGGACTCGATGCTCTCGGCGTGGATACACGTCGACGAGGCGGGGGCGCGGGCCGCGGCCAAAGAGCGCGCCAGCGAAGCGGCTTCGAGGCGGGTACGGGGCGCGCTCCACGGGATCCCCGTCGGGGTCAAGGACGTGTTTCACGTTGCGGGCATGCCGACCACGGCCGGTGCCGGGCGGTTCGCGCACGAGTGGCCGTCCGAGGACTCGACCGTGGTGGCCCGGATGCGCGAGGCGGGCGCCATCATCGTGGGCAAGACAGCCACGACCGAGTTCGCGTACATGGATCCGGCCCTGACCCGCAATCCCTGGAATACGGCGCACACGCCGGGCGGGTCCTCGAGCGGGTCCGCGGCGGCCATGGCGGCGCGCATGGTGCCGCTCGCGCTCGGAACGCAGACGGTAGGCTCCGTGCTGCGGCCGGCCGGATATTGCGGTGTGGTGGGGTTCAAGCCGTCCTCCGGGAGAGTCCCCACCGATGGTGTCATTCCCCTCTCGTGGAGCCTCGACCACGTCGGCTGCTTCGTCCGCTCGGTCGAGGACGCCGCGCTCGCGCTCGGCGTGCTGGCCGGCGCCGATCGCGTCTCGCCCGCAACGGCGCCGCGCATCGGGGTTCCGCGCGCCTGGGTCGGCCGGGCCGAGCCCGAGGTGGCCGCGCATGTCACGGCGATCGCGCAGCGCCTGGCCGAGGCGGGGGCGGAGGTGGCGGACGTAGCCCTTCCGGAATCGGTCGCGTCGATCGATGCCGCCGGCCGCAGTGTGATGGCCGCCGACGCCGCGGCCTATCACACGGGGCGATTCGGGACGGACCTGTCCAGCCACCGCCCCGGTATCGCGACCCTCGTCCGGACCGGGCTCGGGCAGTCCGCGGTCGACTACGTTCGCGCGAACCGGACCCGTGACGCGTTCCGCGCGGACATGCGCCCGCTGTTCGAGCGCTTCACGGTGTTGCTCACGCCGGTGGCGCCGGGGCCGGCGCCGCCCGGTCTCGACTCGACCGGCGATCCGTCCTTCTGCGCGCCGTGGAGCTTTATCGGTGCGCCGTCGATTGCGCTGCCCAGCGGCGTCGGGACCGGCGGGCTCCCGCTCGCGGTGCAACTTATCGCGGGTCCCAGGCGCGATGCCGAGCTGCTCGGCGCGGCCGCCTGGTGCGAGCGGACCCTCGACTTTCGGGCGACACCTCCGCTCTGAATCGAGCGACCACTTGCCTCTTGCCACGGCAGGGTCGGGGTGTACACTGTGCCTGTCTGTTCCGCACGGGTCGGACCTCGCCTCCGAGGAGTGAGCTCTTCCGCAATTCGGGGCGTGCAGACAACCGGAAGAGGAAACGGGAGGCTCTGGTATGGCTTCGAAACTCTACATCGGTGGGCTTTCGTACTCCACGACGAGCGAGGGGCTCCGCGAGTTCTTCGCGCAGTGCGGAGCGGTGCAGTCAGCCACCGTCATCACGGACCGATTCTCGGGCCAGTCCCGCGGGTTCGGCTTCGTCGAGATGGGGACGGCCGAGGAAGCGCAGAAGGCGATCGCGCAACTCAACGGCCGCGAGCTTGACGGCCGGCGGTTGACCGTTGCGGTGTCGAACCCCCAAGGGCCGCGCACCGGCGGTGGCCCGCGGGGCGCCGGCGGGCGCGGCCCGGGTGGTCGAGGTGGTCCGGGCGGCGGAGGCGGCCGGGATGCCGGCAGCTACGGGTACCGTCCCGGCAAGCCCGTTCGCTGGTAGAGGTCTCGGAGGGGAGCGTCAGCCCCCTCCGAAATCAGAAGATCCGGTCGTACCGCCCGTAGTCGCGGGCGGCGTCCATGAACCACTGCACGGCGTCGGGATCCGAGCGTGGCGGGATCTCGCACGACGTCGAGAGAATGAAGGCGGAGTGGCGGGCCGCGGTGTCGACGCACCGCTTGACGTCGGCCTCCATCGCCGCCTTCGTGGTCTTCTCGAACCTGGTCGCGTCGACGTTACCGATTGCCACCGCCCGCCCCTTCGCCACGTCCATGAAGCGCTGGAGCTGGTCCACGTGGAGCGTGGGATCCGACTGCTGGTCGAGGTCGAACGATACCGTCGTGAAGCCGCAGCCGATCACGTCCTCGAAGATCGGGTACGTTGTCCCGCAGATGTGGGTCGTGACGCCGACCTTCTTCGCCCGGAAGTAGTCGACCAGCTCCTTGTGGTAGGGCGCGACGAACTGGCGGTAGTTGTCCGGTGAGATCAGGCTGATCGAGGCCGTGGGCTCCGAGAAGGACAGACCGATCTTCGTCTTGACGATCGCGTCGCCCCAGAGCTTGCAGAAGTCCGTGGTCACCCGCATCAGGTCGTGGATGAACTGCGGGTCCTCGAAGGTATCGAGGAGCATGACCTCGGGGTTGCGCAGCAGCATCGCGATGGTCCAGGGGCCGACCGCCACGGCGCCGGTGGCGGCGGGGGGCGCGGCCTTCATCAGGGCCTCGCACTGCTCGAGGAAGCCGGGCAGGCGCGCCGTACGGTACGGATCCGGCATCTTGATATGGGCGAGCTTCCCCTTGTCCTCGTTGAGGACGTGCCCCGCGATCGAGGGGACTACGTAGTCCGAGTACTTGACCGCGCAGCCGAAGGCCTCGGCCTCCTTGGCCAGGTCGTTGTACGCGAGGACGACGTCCGGCTCGTAGCGCTCGTAGTAGTGGAGCATCGCCGTGATCGCCTTGGTTGGGCTCGTGCAGTACTCCTCGATGGAGAGCCCGTCGAGCGTCCCCGCGAACGACGCGACGATCGGATACACCGGTACTCGATCCGCGAACGACCGCTTGTAGGCGGCCACCACGCGGTCACGGTTCGTGTACGCTGCCTTGCCCTTCTCCACGTCCCACACGCGGAGGGCGTCCATGTACTTCGGCGGCATCTTGGCCTCGTACTCCATGAACTGCGTGATCGGGTACCGGATGCCACCGGCGTGGGTACCGCGCAACCCCTCGATGACCTCCTCCATCTGGCTCCACGGGATCGTGAACGCCATCTCGTGATCCTGCGTCTGCCCGAAGATCCGGTCGCCCGAGCATGGCAGGACCACCTGGGGCCGATCGGTCCGCATCGTCGTCACGATGATCTCGCTGCAGTCGATCCGCCCGCCGAAGGACGAGGTGAGCTTGCCCCCGCGCTTCCAGAGGGCGGCCTGGGTCAAGCGCATGACCTGCGCGGCGTTCGCGTAGATGCAGACCAGGTGCGGCTCGAACGTGGTCCGGTCGAGCGGCGCCACCAGGAGGCAGGAGTACTCGCCGGGCGTGAACCGGTCGACGGCCGCCTCGGAGCGCTGGCCGGCCTCCTTGGTCTCGGTGTACATGCCCTCGCACAGGGTTCCGGAGTTGTGGAGATGGGTGGGCTTGTCGAAGCCGAGCGCGGCGATACCGAGGGAGCAGATGTGGTCCTCGCGGGTAAGGGCCAGCATCCAGCCGTAGCGGCGGGCCATGTCGATGACCTGGCAGTTCATGCTGAGCTTCTTGAAGTCGCGGCTCGGGCGCTTGGCCTTCTCGGGGATGGGCTCGTCCGCCTTGAGCATGCGGATGGCCACCGGGAACGTCTGCGGGCGGATGTAGAACGCGAGCTCCTTGTCCGCCGTCTTGACATCGATCATGATCGCCCCTCCGTCCGGATCTCGCGCTGATGTCCCTCCGTCCAGATCTCGCGCGCGGATGTGCTCCCGAGGCTACCCGCCGCGTTCGGGGGTGTCAAGGAACCGGGCCCGGGAAGTGCGCGGGAGTCCCAGGGCCATAAATATGGTAATATGGGCCCGGTGAAGACGACGCTCGAGATTCCCGACTCGCTGTTCCGCAAGGCCAAGGCGATTGCCGCCGAACGCGGGCAAACGCTCAAGGCCTTGATCACCGAGGCGCTGCAGGAGAAGCTCTCGGGGAGGTCGGCCGGCAAGGAGCCGCAGGAGCCCGGATGGATGGGTGGCTTCGGCAAGCTGCGCCGGCTGCGCAAGGAAACCGCGCGCATCCGGGCGGCGATCGACGAAGAGTTCGAGCTCGTCGAGCCGGAAGACACGCTGTGATCCTTGACACCAACGCGCTGTCCGCCTTCGTCGACGGTGATCGCGCGGTGGGCGAGATCCTGCGCCAGCAAGCGCGGGCCGCGATCCCGGTGATCGTCCTCGGGGAGTTTCGCTACGGGATTGTGGGCTCCAGGTATCGCCCGGTGTACGAGCGGTGGCTGGAGCGCCATCTACCGGACTTCGAGGTGCTGCCGATCACGCTCGACACGACGCTCGCGTACGCGACGGTGCGCGTCGAGCTGAAGCGTGGGGGACGGCCGATCCCGGCAAACGACGCTTGGATCGCCGCGCTGGCGGTGCAACACCGCCTCCCGGTCTTGAGCCGCGACGAGCACTTCGATAACGTGCCTCGACTCGCCCGGCAAGGCTGGTAGGAGACTGGGTTGTTGAACTTCCCCAGCGTGAATCAGCCGAGCACCATCGCGGGAGCAGAAGGTGTCGGACGCCGGACCTGAAGCTGTCCCGCTGCGGGCTCCTCGCGGGCGGGCTAGGCGGCCGGCAACTCGGCCAACCATTGCCGCACGCGGTCGGGCTCGCCCAGGGTGCGCAGCCGTTCCAAGATGTCGAGCGCCTGCGTGAGGGAGTCGCGCGCCTTGGCAACGCGCCCGAGCCTCGCTTGAACTCGGCCGTAGCCGGCGTAGGCCCGCGCCAGCTCGTTCTCCGCGCCAATCTCCCGCAGGATGGGGATGCTTTTCTCGAAGTGCGCGTCGGCCGAGACGGATCCTGCCTCGCCCGGGTCCTGAGCCAGCGCGAGCTCGCCGAGGAGGCGGTGGGCGGCGCCGATCTCGAACGGCATGTCGCAGCGGGTGGCGATCTCCAGGGTCGACTCCGCCGTCTGCCGGGCCTTGCTGTAGTCGCTCGCCTGCCAGTACCCGTCCGCGAGCCATGATGCCCACAGCTCGGAGAACGGCACGGCGTTCAGCGCGCGAAAGATCTCGGTGACCGCGGACAGGATCTCGAGCCCCTCCGCGTCGATGATTCCACAGCTCATCCGCACGATATCGAGCACCGGCAAGTAGGGTGTGGCGCTCCCGTGGGACAGACAGCGCCCCTCGAGGTAGAGGACTCCCCGTTCCCTTAACGTCTGGCGGAACTCGTAGATGAGCCGGGACTTGCCCACCCCCGGCTCACCCATGATGCCCACGACCTGGCCTCGTCCACCAACGATCTGGTCGATCGTCTCGCCAAGAAAGGCCAACTCGCGTCGCCGCCCGACGAACAGGCTCGAGCTCACCGGAAACGGGACCGGCGGTAGCGGCGTGATTGGCACGCGATACAGGCGCGCCCCTGCCTCGTCGGCAGTGCCGAGCGCCTGGAGATCGAAACGTCGCATCAGGGATCGAGCCGCCGCCGCGCTCGCGACGATGCACCCCGGTTCGGTTTGGGCGCGTAGCTCGCTGAGCGTCGCCTCCGCAGTGCGCAGGTCGTCGGGATCGATGTGAACGCCGTCATTCCCGCGCCCGACCCCGCACCCCGCGACATGGATCGCCGCCGCTAGATCGAGCCGCTCTCCCGAGTCAGCATCCGCGATCGCCTTCAGGATTGCGATCGCCGCCAAGGCTGCTCGGATCGGCGCGTCCTCAGCCGGGACCAGCCCGAATGTGGCGACGATCCCGCGTGGGAAGTGACGCTCCACGCGACCGCCGAAGCTCTCGACCTTATCGATGCAGGCCCCGAGCGCGCGGCTCCAGTTCATGGCGAGCTCGCTGGCAGGCGGGGCGAGAAGCTCTGCGCGCAGCAGGGCCAGAGGGCGACGGTCCCAGGCAACGTCCACCGGCGAGTTCGGCGGGCGCTGGCCCTCGAGCGGACGTAGGTCGTTACCGCTGGGCGCCCCGCGCCGCCGGGCCCCGCCGCGTTCCGGCCCGAGACCAAGCTTGGCAAGTCGGTACAGGAGCGTCGTGCGCGGCAGACCCAGCCGCTGGGCCGCGAGGGAGACATTCCCACTCGCCGCCCGCAAGGCCGCATTGAGCTGCGCACGTTCGACGCTCGAGAGCGACTCCTTGAGTGGGACTGCGGTCGGTCCCTTCGAGGGCGCCGCGGGGCGATCTGCAGGGACGCCGGGCAAGGCCAGCATACAAGCCTCCACAACTGGCTCGACCGACAGGAGTGCCACGCGTTCCATAACGTTGGCCAGTTCCCGTATGTTTCCCGGCCACGGATAGGCGAGCAACCCCGCTCGCGCGTCCGGATCGAGCACACGAGGTGGCAGGCTGTACTCGGCGCACGCGCGGGCCAGGAATTCCTCGGCGAGCACCAGGATATCCTCGCCCCGCTCGCGGAGCGGCGGGAGCGCCAGGGTCAGCACCGAGAGGCGGTGATAGAGATCCTCTCGAAAGTGCCCGGCCTTGGTCGCGGCACTCAGATCCTCGTTCGTGGCGGCGATGATCCACATGTCCACTGGCTCGCTGCGGGTACTACCGATCCGACGTACCGATCGCGCTTCGACCGCCTTCAGGAGCTTTCCCTGGAGCGCCCTGGGCACAAGCGCGATCTCGTCGAGAAACAACGTGCCGCCGTCGGCCGACTGGAACAGGCCGGGCTTGGCCTGCCGCGCGTCGGTGAACGCGCCCCGCTCGAACCCGAAGAGCTCGGCCTCGAGCAGCGTCTCCGGAATGGCCGCGCAGTCGACGTCGACGAATGGCCCTCGCGCCCGGGCGCTCCGGGCATGGATCGTCCGGGCCAGCAGCCCCTTGCCGGTCCCGGTTTCCCCGACCAAGAGGATTGGCGGGAGATGCCCGGATGCGGGCTGGGCGCCGAGAAGTCGCTCGAGCTGCTCCCGCACCGCGACGATACCGGGGCTTGTGCCAATGACCTCGAGCGGAGACGCCACGCCGGAACTCTAGCTGATCCGCGCGGGCCTGGCAACGGGCGCGCCCGACGACTTTTCGACTCGGGTGTCGAAATTCCGACGACGACCACCGACGTGCCGGCATCGGCGACCGAGCGCCGGGTACGGTTGCCAGGGGCAGAATGGCGATTCTTCGAACTCCAGCGGGCCGAGTCGCCCCCGCCTCGAGCTGGCCGCCAATTCGCTCGGTTCTCGCCCAGGGTTTTCGATGATGAGAGATCGAATGCGGAGTTCGCCACCGGCGCGCGTGAGGACCGCACCACGCGCGCCACCGCTCTCGGCAGCTCCCGAGCCCTGATTCCCACAGATTCGCGCATTGGAAGACGAGCGGAAGTCGCGGTGAATCTTTGGCCCGAACACGCGATGTTCGGCGAGTGAGGAGTGCGTGATGCTGAGAATCAGAGGCGTGAACGCCGTTCCGCTCCTTGCCACACTCGTGGTCCTTGCCCTCACGGCAGTTGCCAGTGCTGCTGACCGCCTGCTGATCGTCAATCCGACCGAGTTCAAGTGGACGCCGTGGGCACCGGGCTGTGACTATGCCATGTTTCGGGGAGATCCGGAGAAAGAGGCGTCACATCGGATTATTCGAGCAGGGAAGGGATGCGCCTTCCCCAAGCACTGGCATGTCAACGGGGAAAACGTCGCGGTGATTTCTGGGTCCCTCGTCCTAGCTATCGCGCCAGGCCAAGCCTGGGGGAGGGGGACGTCAAGCATGAGCTGACCGAAACCTCTCGACGGAATCCAGCTGGTGAGAATCCAGCCCGGCCAACGCCGTAGCGGGCAGGCCGGTAGCGAGCCTTGCCTCTCGCCGGGCGACTGGCGGGGGTGAAGCGTAGGCAGCGAGGAAGCGGGCCGCGAGGGTGCAGCTCCGAAATCGTTTGCCGTTGCGGATGTCGACGCCGTTAGCCTGGCGGAAGACAGCATCCGGACGACCGTTAGGGCGAGGTCGTTGGGAGCCGCCGGAGTCCCTAGCCCGGGGCACGCTTTCACACGGATTCCCCAGGAACCTGGGAGGCCTCCCGCCTCCTGCCGCACGAATCAGGTCTGGCCCGCCTGACCGCAAGGGGCCGGGCCCCCGGGTGGGGTGGATGCACCGGCCGGGGGAGCGAACGCAGCATCCAGCGGCGAGGTACTGTCCGTCGAGGGAGACCAGAGACGGGCAGGACGGGCGGAGAGGAGTCGTAGGACTCCATAGTACCGGCGAAGGTGGGGAACTGGTGGGAGCCGGGACCCACTGGAGGGAAGGGGGGACCAGACCGACGCACTGGTCGAGGGAGACATGACGGTACTCAGAGATCGAGCAAGCATGTCCACGGAACTCGACCGAATAGCCGAGCTGGCTCGGGAGCAGAAGGAGAGGCAGTTCACCTCGATCGCTCACTTGCTGACGGTGGGGGCGTTGGAACGGGCTTGGACCAGTCTGCGGAAGGGCGCGAGCGCAGGCGTGGATGGCGTTACGTACGAGGAGTACGGCGCGCACCTCAGGGAGAATCTGCAGCAGCTGTACGATCGCCTGAAGAGCGGGCAGTATCGGGCACAGCCATTACGCAGGGTCTACATCCCGAAGGAAGCGGGGACCTGGAGACCGATCTCCATTCCCGTCCTGAAGGACAAGATCGTGCAGAGGGCGGTGCTTGATCTGCTCAACGCGATCTACGAGCAGGACTTCCTGGAGTGCTCGTACGGCTTCCGTCCGGGGCGCAGCGCAGCGCAGGCGCTCGACGAGGTCGGCCGGGGCATCTGTCAGCGGCCGATGCGGTACGTTCTGGAGGCGGACATCTGCGCCTACTTTGACACCATCGTGAGGAAGCAGCTCATGGAGTGGATCGAGAAGCGGGTGCGCGACGGGAGCATTCTCCGGCTGATTGGGAAATGGGTCAACGCCGGGGTGCTTGAGGACGGACGACTGCTGATCACGCAGACGGGGGTTGGTCAAGGGCAGGTCATCAGCCCGCTGTTGGCCAACATTTACCTGCACTACGTGCTCGACAAGTGGTTTGAGGACGTGGTGAAGCCGCGGCTGCGCGGGCAAGCCTACGAAATCAGGTACGCGGACGACTTCATTCTCTGTTTTCAGTATCGGGAGGATGCGGAGAAAGTGCTCGCGGTGCTTCGGAAACGGTTCGAGAAGTACGGGCTGACGCTCCACCCAGAGAAGACACGTCTGATCGAGTTTGGGCGAGAAGCGCTGTCGAACTGGAAAGCAGCGAAGGGGCCGAAGCCTGGGACCTTTGACTTTCTCGGGTTTACCCACGTCTGTGGGCGTAGTCGGCGGGGGAACTTCACGATCCACGTGCGGACCATGCGGAAGCGGCTGCGCCGGAGCCTCACTCGGGTTTCGGCGTGGTGTCAGCGCCACCGACACGATTCGCTCGCGGAGCAGTGGAGGACTCTCAACGCGATACTCCGCGGCCACTACCAGTACTACGGGCGCCCGACGAACTTCCGGAGTCTGTGGGCGTTCTATCGAGGCGTTCGGCAGGCCTGGCGCAAGTGGCTTAACCGGCGTACGCGTGGTCGGTCGCTCCCCTGGCCCGTCTACGGGGAACTTCTCAAGGCGCACCCGTTGCAGCGGCCGTATATCGCTCAGCCCTGGGCCGGGGCGGTGAGTCATGTCTGAGGAACCGAGTGCGGTAATTCCGCACGCTCGGGTCTGGTGCAGCAAGGCTAGGTCTCATTCCAGCGGGTGAAAGTCCCGCCGACAGAGGAGTCCAGTGGCTGTCGTAGCGATGTCCAGCGGCGGCGAGGCCGACCGAGCCGTCGGAAGCCTGGATGTATAAGCCCCCGGGGGCCAGCGATGACTGGTCTGATCCGCCAAGGGGGGGCGAGCAACCTGGCAGGCCGCAGCAAATGCGAAACCGGAAGCCCCGAAATGCGTGCCCCGCGGGAAGCGGATTGCGGGAGGATTGGGAGCGCCGAGCCGTTCAGATCCTGGCGAAGGCCCGTGTCAGCATCGAGATACTGGACATGATCGATGTTCGAGCTCCCCGGGGTCATAGAGAGTGGCATGCCAGGAAGGAATGAGCAGCGAAAGCCTGGAACCACTCGCGGGTCGCCTAGGCGCTCCCGCACAGCGAAGGCATCGCGTATAAGCCGAGATGGTGAAATCGCGATGTGCCGGCGAGTGGGTCGGATGGGGCCGATAAGCGATGACGCTCTGGGACAACAGAACCCGGAGCCGAGCGAGGGCCCCTGGGGCGGAGGGCACCCCCACCCTCCACGGCGGTGCGCGATCGAGTCACCGGCCCGACACAGAGCGGGAGTTCCGGGTTTGGCCACGAGGCGCACGAAGGGCGGACGCAAACTAGCTGTCGGCTCGGGTATGCCGGGAGCAGACTTAACCGAGCGGCGGTCTGGGAAGGCGCCGTCTGACAGGCCGGCCTTCCAGCCGTACTGGGGAAAACCCAACGTACGGAATGATAGGGGAGGTGGTGGAAACGTCGGCATCATTCGAAGCCCGATCCGCGCCACTACCTTACCCGACTGAGGGGGGCGGCGGCCGGCCGTCGCGTTGATGGCCTGCTGGCCTCCCCTACTCGGCGCGGAGGAAGGGCGCGAGGTGATTCTCCGCGAGGGTGCGTATGCACACATACCGCCGAAGAACGTCCACTGGGGCAGCTGTCCCGATGGATGTCTGTTGTACGTTGGAATGGAGGGCCCCGACTCGTTCTATCCCGTGGAGGACAAGAAATAGAGCAATTACGGATCGGCGACCCGCATCGACCCCGGTAGCGGGATAGAGGCGGGGGCGGCCTCCGGCCGACGGCTCGGGCTCGCCCCCACTCCCACCCCAACACTGCCCGGCGGATGTGGGCCGGTGGCCCGGCGCGCGCGCACTGGGGACTGAGCTCGGCAGGCCGAGTCCTGCCGACCGAGGAGGTTCTCCAGGCGCTCGACGCGTCCTGAACCCCGCGTCGCTGCGGCCCCCGGCCGAAGTTCCGGTGGGACAAGGGATAGTCAGAGGGCTACACCACGTGCCGGGCCAGATAGTTCCGGAGCAGCGAGCGATGGCAACGCTGCTCGTCGGCGCACCAGCAGAGCAGCGTTACCGGGCCGGAGCGGGCGAGCCGGCGGACATCGTCGAGCGCGGCCTGGGCCTCGGGCCGGCCGAGGCCCCCAAGGTAGCGGCGCGAGTACTCTTCCCAGGAGGTGTCACCGCGCAGGAAGCTCCGCATGAGCGGCGCTTCGGGTCCCAGCTCGCGGAGCCAGAGCGTCACCCGGTCCTTGCGGACCCCCCGGGGCCAGAGACGCATGACGAGAACGCGGGCGCCGTCGTCCGGCCGTGGGTCGTCGTAGATGCGGCCTGCCGCGATCCGGTCACGGCCCGTGCGCGAGTCCGGAGGCCCGTTGGGCCGTGCCGTGCGTCGCCGTCGCGACTGGCTCGCCGCTGCCCCCTCCGACTTCCGTCTCATCGTCAACGCCCCTCCTCGCTCGCGGCCCCGATCGCGCGACGGTTCTCGCTCAGGATCGTAGACCACCCGCAGCACCAGGTCATCGCGCTTGGCGACGCGTCCGAGTGCATGGCGGAGTCGGGAATCGTGTCGATCCACTTCGACCCCGTCCTGGCTCCATGAGAACTCGCCTCACAAGCGCTATCGATACCGCGTTCGGCCATGACGGTCGCCGCATGAGCCGTCAGAACGTACGGTCGTTCCTCGGACGCTTTCGTCCCGTGGACACAGCATATCCCGACGCGACGTTCGAACTGCCCGGGGTCGATCGACCGAAATGAATTGGGAAGGCCCCCCGCCGGCCCCCGATTCGATGCCCGAGCCCGAATGATCGGCAGGACCTGTCGGCGAGACCTTCGCAAGCTATTGACTCGACTGGGCCGACCTCCTACCCTTCTGCCGTCGGCTCGCGGCCTATCCACGACGCCAACCGGGGGCTTGGGATGCGGTGTTCGGGTTGCCAGGCTGAGAATCGCGAGGGGCGTCGGTTCTGCGCGGAGTGTGGAGCGTCCCTGGCACTCGCCTGCGTGACGTGCGGGTATGCCAACGAGCCTGGCGAGAAGTTCTGCGGCGGCTGCGGCGCGCCGCTCTCGACTGTTCTCGCCGCCGCCGAAACCAAATTCTCGGCGCCTCAGTCGTACACGCCTCGGCATCTCGCTGAGAAGATCCTGACCTCCCGGAGCGCGCTCGAGGGTGAGCGCAAGCAGGTCACGGTGCTCTTCGCCGATGTGGTGGGCTTCAGTACGCTCTCGGAGCGCCTCGATCCGGAAGCCATCCACACGATCATGGATGGCTGCTTCGAGCTCCTGACCCGCGCGGTGCATCGCTACGAGGGCACGATCAACCAGTTCACCGGCGACGGCATCATGGCGCTCTTTGGCGCGCCGATCACCCATGAGGACCATACGGTCCGGGCGCTGCAGGCCGCGCTGGCGATCCAGGGGGACGTGGCTGGGTACGGCGAGTCGGTCCAGCGCCGGATCGCCGGGCCGTTCCAGATGCGGATCGGGGTCAACACGGGGACGGTCGTCGTCGGGCGGATCGGCGACAACCTCCGCATGGACTACACGGCCCAGGGCGATACGACGAACCTCGCCGCCCGGCTGCAGCAGATGGCCCCGCCCGGGGCGATCTGGGTGGGGGAGACGACCTACCGTGTCGCCGGGGCGGCCTTCGAGTGGCGGCCGGTGGGCCCAATCATCGTCAAGGGGCGCGAGACGCCGACGCCCGCGTACGAGCTGGTCGGCCGCCGCGCCCTCCGGAGCCGGTTCGACGTCCAGGCCCAGCGGGGCCTGACGCGCTTTGTGGGTCGCGACCCCGAGTTTCAGCAGCTCCTCGCGCGCTGGACTTTGGCCAAGCAGGGCCAGGGACAAGTCGTCTCCGTGGTGGGCGAGGCCGGCCTCGGCAAAAGCCGATTGATTCACGAGTTCAAGGGGCGGCTCAGCCGCGAGGGCAGCCTGTACTTCGAGGGCTCCTGCTTCGCCTACGGCGAGAGCATCTCGTATCTGCCCTTCATCCAGGTCGTGAAGGAGTTCTGCGGCCTGGAAGGGATAGCCCAGGAAGCGGAGGCCAAGCGTCCGATCGACGTGCGGCTCATGTCGCTCGCCCTCGATCCCGTCACGGTGACGCCGTATCTCCAGAACCTGCTGGCCTTCACCGTCGACGACCCGATGTTCGAGAAGCTGCCGTCGCACCTGATCCGGGAACGGACTGTCGCCGCGCTCACTGCGCTGATCCTCGGCGCGGCGGCCGAGGGCCCGCTGGCGCTGATCCTCGAGGATGTCCACTGGATCGACAAGGCGACCGAGGAGGTCGTGGCCGCGCTGGTCGAGGGGATGGCCGCGGCGCCCCTGCTGGTCATCCTCGGCTACCGGCCGGAGTACCTGCACGCCTGGGCGAACAAGGCCTATCACACGCACATCCCGCTGAGTCTGCTGCCGAGTGCCAGCAGGGCCGAGATGGTGCGGGCGATTCTCGACAAGCCGTACGCTTCACGGCTGCCGCTGGCCCGCCTGAGCCCGGCGGAGAGCACCGCGCTGGTCCAGGAGCTCCTGGGGACAGCGACCATTCCGCCGGCGCTGGAGCGGCTGATCGGCGACACGACGGACGGCAATCCCTTTTTCGTGGAGGAGCTCACGGTGTCGCTGCTGGAAAGCGGGGACCTCGTGCGCGACAACGGCGGCTACGCGATGGCGAGGCCGGTGGAGGCGTTGCGGCTGCCCACCACCGTGCAAGGGGTCCTCCTGGCGCGGATCGATCGGCTGAATGACGACCTGAAGCAGATCGTCCAGCTCGCCTCGGTGATCGGCCGCGTGTTCAGCGTCCCTGTGCTGGCCGAGGTGGCGGGGCACCGGCCCGAGCTCGAGCACCTGCTGCTCCAGCTCGAGGATCTGGAGTTCGTCTACCCGACGACCCTGGCCGCTCAGCGGGAGTACTCGTTCAAGCACGTGCTGACGCAACAGGCGGTGTACGACGCGCTGCTGCGGACGAAGCGTGAGGCGCTCCACGAGCGGGTGGGACGGGCGCTCGAGGCCCTGTATCCAGACCAGCTCGAGGAGTCCTACGAGCTGCTCGCCTACCACTACGTGCGGAGCCCGAACGCCGACAAGGCGGTGGAGTATCTCGACCGCGCGAACCAGAAGGCCATCAAACTGAACGCCATGGCCGAGGCGAAGGCCCACTTCGTCGAGGCGATGCGGCTCCTCGACGGCCTTCCCGACACGGAGGCCAACCGGCGCCGGCGGGTCGCGCTCCTGGCCAACCAGTTCCTCGTCTTCTTTCTCCTGTTCGAGCTCGTCCGGCACTACGAGGACTTGACCCGCTTCGAGCCGATCGCGGTGGCCCTGGGGGAGCCGAGCTTGCTCGGCGCCTACTACGGATCGATGGCGTGGTACGAGTATGGGCTCGGCCGCTTTCAGCAGGCCATCGACACGGGCACGAGAGCTGCCGAGCGCTGCGAGGCGGCCGGGAACGCCGAGGATGCGGCGTGGGCCTACATGGTGCTGCAGTGGAGCTACATCTACACGGGCGAGTTCGAGGAGGTCCTGGCCCTGGAGCCACGAGTCGAGCGCGCGAGGGAGCGCCGGTTCAACTTCCGCGCGTACATGTATTCGTTGAGTACGATGGCCTGTACCTGCTTGTTCCTTGGCCGATTCGAGCGGGCGCTCGAGTTTGGGGAGAGGGAGCTCCGCATCGCCGAGGAGTTCACGGACCGGAGCATGATCTCTCAGGCGCTGTTCATTCTCGGGTGGGCCTACATCTACCAGGGCGACTGGGCCCGCGCGCTCGAGTTGTTGGAGCGCTCGGTGCGCGTCGCGCCCACGATCGCGGACCGGACGTGGGCCGAGGGTGTGCTCGGGATCGCCCATTCCCGAGCCGGCAATGCCGACAAGGCCGTGGAGATCCTCGCGAGGATCCTGCAGGTATATCGAGTGGCCCGCTACATTCCGAGCGAACCTTTCACCGCGTATCTCGGGGAGGCGTACTGGCGCGCCGGCGAGGATGAAAAGGCCAGAGCCGTGCTCGAGGAACTGCTCGCGATCCTTGAGCCGGGCGGCGTACGGTTCTGGATCGGCATTTCCCACCGGGTCCTGGGCGAGATCGCCGCGAAGACCGACCCGACCCGCGCCGCGTTCCACTTCGACCGGGGCATCGGTATCCTCGCGGAGATCAAGGCGGAGCCGGAGCTGGCGCTGGCGTACGCCGCCTATGGTCGCTTCCACACGCAGCAGGGGAACGTCGTCGAAGCCCGCGACTACCTCACCCGCGCGCTCGAGATCTTCGAGCGCCTCGGCACGCTGAGCGAACCGGACAACGTCAGACGTGAGCTGGTCAAGCTCCCGACGGTGAGCCAGTAATCTCCAACCGAGGCGTCTTCCTCTGGAAGCACTCGTGATCGCAGTGCCGAGATGCTCCGTGGCCCGCCATCGTCCGGCTCGTCTCGGTGGTGGCGAACGTGTCCGCGAACGAGTGCTCGTCCCCTGAAGAGCAACGCCCCACCGGCGCCGCCGCGACCACCCCGGGCGCGGCGGCGCGCTCCAGCTCGCGGCCGTGCCTTCGCCCCTCGGCCATCTCTCTGGCCTTCGGGTCCTGGGAAAGCATTGCCCGGTGAGGTATCATCCGTCGCGCCCGCGGACCGGACTCCCGCCGAGGTCGCCGGCACGTCAGAGAACGCAGAATCCGATCATGTGGCGTTGACGAACAACTAGGCGCGAGCTCGCGTGCGCGCGAGGCGGGCCACCACACGCGGCGGCACCAGCGAGACAAAGGGGGACGACGCATGAAAACCAAGACCGTTGATGGGAAGCCCACGTCCACGCGAATGTCCCGCCGGAAGCTCCTGAAGCGCGCGGTCGCGGCCGGGATCGCTGCCGGCGCCCTGGTTCGCCGCGCGCGACCGGCCACCGCGCAAGCCCCGGTCACGCTCAAGATGCAGAGCACCTGGCCCACCAGGGATATCTTTCACGAGATCTTCGAGGATTGGGCCCGAAAGGTCAACGAGATGGCGGGCGGACGGCTCAAGGTCGACGTGCTTCCGGCCGGGGCCGTGGTCCCGAGCTTCGAGGTGATCGAGGCCGTCAGTCGAGGAACGCTAGACGGCGGCCACGGTGTGCCCGCGTACTGGTTCGGTCGAGACCGCGCGGCGAGCCTCTTCGGCACTGGCCCGTCGTTCGGCCTGGATGCCGAGGGGCTTCTGGCCTGGATCCATTATGGCGGCGGCCAAGCCCTCTACAATGAGCTGATCCAGAACGTCCTCAAGCTTAACGTGGTGTCGTTCTTTCACGGACCCATGCCGACTCAGCCGCTCGGGTGGTTCTCCAAGGAGGTCAAGGGCCCGAACGATCTGAAGAACCTCAGGTACCGGACGGTCGGCCTCTCGGCGAACCTTTTCGGAGAGATGGGCGCTGCCGTGAAGATCCTGCCGGGTGGCGAGATCATCCCGTCGATGGAGCGCGGCGTTCTCGACGCTGCCGAGTTCAACAACACTACCTCGGACAAGCTCCTCGGTTTTCCTGACGTCCGGAAGATCTGCATGGTCCAGAGCTATCACCAGCCGGTCGAGTTCCTCGAGCTCCTGGTCAACCGGAAGCGGTACGAGGCGCTGCCGAAGGACCTCCAAGCCATTATCAAGTACGCGACCATGGCCCAGTCGGCCGACTTCACCTGGAAGTTCTATGACCGCAATTCGGCCGACATGCTCGAGCTGGAGGAGAAGCGCGGCGTGAAGTTCGTGCTGACCCCGAAGTCGGTGCTCCAGGCCCAGCTCAGCGCCTGGGACAGAATTGTCGCCACCGAAGGCGCCAAGAACCCGTTCTTCGCCAAGGTCCTCAAGTCCCAGCAGGAGTGGGCGGCCCGCACGGTGCCGTGGCGGCAGCGAATCATGGTCGAGAACGAGACCGCGTTCGAGCATTACTTCAAGCGAAAGGCCTGAGCCGCGGCCCATGGAGCCGCTCATCAGCAGCATCGACCGGCTGAGCACGGCGGTCGGGAAGACCGTGGCCTGGCTTTTCCTCCCGCTGACATATGTCCTGGTCCACGAGATCGTGGCAACCAAGGTGTTCGCGCGCCCCACCGCGTGGGCGTACGACTCCAGCTACATGCTCTACGGGACTATCTTCATGCTCGGCGCCGCCTACACGCTCGCCACCGATGGGCACGTCCGCGGCGACCTGCTGTACCGCCTGTGGCCGCCGCGCGTGCAGGCGGGGCTCGACCTCGGGCTGTACCTCCTGGTGTTCTACCCTGCGCTCCTGTCGCTCCTCGTCGCCGGCTGGTCCTACGCCTCCTACTCCTATTCGATCGGGGAGCGCTCGCTCCAGAGCCCCTTCGGGCCGATCATCTGGCCGCTCAAGATGGTGATCCCGGCGACCGCGCTCCTCCTCCTGATCCAGGGCCTCTCGCAGGTGGCCAAGTGCGTGCGGTGCCTCCAGCGAGGCCACTGGTGATGAGCCTCGAAGCGCATGGCATGCTGATGCTGGGGCTGCTCGTCCTCGCCATCTTCGTCGGCTTCCCGACCGCGGTCACGCTCCTGGCCCTCGGGTTCTTCTTCGGCTGGATGGGCTTCGGCTGGGAGCGAGTCTCGGACCTCATGGTCTCACGGGCGTTCTTCGTGATGTCGAACGACGTCCTGATCCCCGTCGTCCTGTTCATCTTCATGGGGTACGTGGTGGAGCGCTCGGGGACGCTCGACCGGCTGTTCCGCGCCATCCAGATCGCCATGGGCCCGATCCGCGGCTCCCTCGCCCTGGCCACCCTGGCAACGTGCACCATCTTCGCCGCCGCCACCGGCATCATCGGTGCCTCCGTCACGCTCATGGGCCTCCTGGCAATGCCCGCCATGGTGCGGGCCAACTACGACGTGAAGCTGTCGGCGGGCGTCATCACGGCCGGAGGCTGCCTCGGCATCCTGATCCCCCCGAGCGTGCTCCTGATCCTCTACGGCTCCACGGCCGGGGTGTCAACGGTCCAGCTCTACGCGGGTGCGATCGTGCCCGGCCTCCTGCTCTCGCTGCTGTACTTCGGCTATGTCATCGTGCGCACCAGCCTGAACCCCGCGCTGGGTCCGCCTCTGCCGAAGGAGGAGCGGGACTTCCCGGTGAGCGAGATCGTCCTCATGGTGCTCACCTCGGTCCTGCCGATCAGCGCCCTGATCTTCCTGGTGCTCGGCTCGATCGTCATGGGTTGGGCGGCGCCGACGGAGGCCTCGGCGGTGGGCGCCGCGGGCGCCCTGATCCTGAGCGCGATCTATCGCAAGCTCGGCCTCGACACCTTGAAGCAGGCCCTGTTCGACTCCGTCCGCACGTCGAGCATGGTGCTCTTCCTGCTCGTGGGGTCGAGCCTCTTCGCCGCCGTCTTCGCGCTCCTCGGCGGCTCCGCACTGGTCGAGCGCTTCGTCCTCGGCCTGAACCTCTCGCCGGGCGAGTTCATCTGGCTGACCATGCTCATCATCTTCCTGCTGGGCTGGCCGCTGGAGTGGACCGAGATCATCATCATCTTCATCCCCCTCTTTCTGCCGCTGCTGCCCCACTTCCAGGTCGACCCGCTGTGGTTCGGGATCCTGGTGGCGGTCAACCTCCAGACCGCGTTCCTCTCACCCCCGGTGGCAATGGCGGCCTTTTACCTGAAGGGCGTCTCGCCGCCCTCGGTCCTGCTCTCGCAGATCTACTGGGGCATGGTGCCGTTCATGACCCTTCAGGTCGTCGGGCTCGCGCTCGTGTACTTCATCCCGGCCCTGGCCGGCTGGCTTCCCGGCGTGCTGTTCGGGCGGTAACGCGGGAGGAGACCAGCCGGGCTCGGCTCGGCAACGGCGACCCGTTACCGCCGGAGGCCCTCGAGATCTTTTGTTCGCGGGCAAACGGGATGGCTCGAGCGTGCGGAGTGACCCGGGCGGGGTCGCACGCCTGGCTCATGCGCTTCGGACGAGGCTCGACAGGCGTCCGAACGCGGCGGCTGTCCGCGCCGCGACCACCGCCGGCCCGTCGGAGTCGCGGCGTGATGGAGCCAGCGAGTGCCCGCCGCCCTCGATGACCAAGAGGTCGGTTGGCGCGGGAATTCTGGCGATGGCTTCGCGAAGCTCGTCGATCGAGCCGAACGAATCCCGGGTGCCGTGCACGAACAACGCTGGAATCTGGATCCGCGTGAAGTGGGCGGTTCGAGGCTCGCCAGGCCGATGCGGCGGGTGCAGGGGATACGAGAGCAGGACGAGTCCCGCGACGACCGCGGCGTCCTCCGCCGCGAGGATCGAGGCCTGGCGGCCGCCGTACGAGTGCCCACCGAGGAACACCGGGCCCGGTGCGAGCCGGCGAATGGCCGCGACGGCGCTTCGCAAGCCGTCCCGGTCGCGTGCCGCGCCGGGCGGGTACGGCGGTCCCGTGGAGCGAGCCTGGCGATACGGGAGGTCACAGCGCAGGACCGTGACCCCAAGCTCGGCCAGCGCGTGAGCGACGGAGACCAGGAGCGGCGTGCTGTGGTTCGAGCCGGCACCGTGAGCGAGGACGAGCGCCGCCCCCGTCGGCTCGGCGGGAAGATGAACCGCTCCACGGACCGCTAGCCCGCCTGGCGGGGTCTCGCTGAATGGTTGGACGCCGTCCTCACGCATCTCGCCCGTTCCGAGTCAGATATGAGCCGAGAAAGCGCCGGGCGGGGTGGGGGCTCTCCCCGCGGGACACGCTGTGTCGCGGAGCGTGGCCGCACTCAAACGGGGCCACGAGATCGATGGTGGTCTGCTTCGACGATCCGCGGACTTCGTTCGGGGGCGGCGGACAACCGGCACGAAGGTGGCTCCGCGCTGCAGCGCGCCGCGGTCAGGTGGTGAGCTCGTTGATGAAATCCACCGGCACCGCGGGTGGGAGGCGATGCCGCGCTCGGCCGCGGTGCTGTACAATGCGGCGCATGCGAGCGGCGAAGCCGCCGGCCGAGTAGGCGTCGCGTGCGCGGCAATCATCCCAGGCAACCAGACATCGGCAAGAACCCACCTCCGGATCGTCGCGTCCGGTCGACACGGCACAGGAGAACGGGAATGATCGGCTCACCCAGCGCCAGCTATAGCCTCACCGTCCGCATCGAGGTTGTCAATCGACCCGGCATGCTCGGGAAAGTGACGTCCGCCATCGGCAAGCTGGGCGGCGACATCGGCGCCGTCGACCTCGTCGAGGTCGGTAAGGGCACCGTCATCCGGGACGTCTCGTTCAAGGCGACCGACGAGAAGCACGGCCAGCAGGTCGTCGATCGAATCCGCGCGATCGACGGGGTCCGGGTGGTCAACGTCTCGGACCGCACCTTCTTGATGCATCTGGGCGGAAAGATCGAGGTCAAAGGGAAGATCCCACTCAAGACCCGCGACGATCTCTCCATGGCCTACACGCCCGGGGTGGCCCGCGTCTGCATGGCGATTCACGCGGATCCCGAGAAGGCGTACACGCTCACGATCAAGCAGAACTGCGTCGCGGTCGTCACCGACGGCACCGCCGTCTTGGGGCTCGGCGACATCGGCCCGCGCGCAGCCATGCCCGTGATGGAGGGCAAGGCGCTCCTGTTCAAGGAGCTGGCCAACGTCGACGCGTTCCCGATCTGCCTGGCCACCAAGGACGCCGATGAGATCGTCAGCATCGTGAAGGCGATCTCGCCCGCGTTCGGCGGCATCAACCTGGAGGATATCTCGGCCCCGCGCTGTTTCGAGATCGAGGATCGGCTCCGGGCGGAGCTGGACATCCCGGTCTTTCACGACGATCAGCACGGCACCGCCGTCGTCGTGCTGGCCGCGCTGATCAATGCCCTCAAGATCGTCAAGAAGCGGCCGGGCGACATCAAGGTCGTCTTCACCGGCGCCGGCGCCTCCGGCATCGCGAGCGCGAAGCTTCTGATGCGGATCGGGGTCAAGCAGGTCGTGGCATGCGACCGCGCAGGCATCCTCTATCGGGGACGCACCGAGAACATGAACTCGATGAAGGAGTGGTTCGCCAATCACACCAACCCCGCCCGGCTCACCGGCAGCGTGGGCGACGCCCTGAAAGGTGCCGACGTGTTCATCGGGCTCTCGGGCCCCGGGGTCGTCAGCGCCAAGCAGATCAGGCAGATGGCGCGGGATCCGATCGTTTTCGCAATGGCGAACCCGGTGCCCGAGGTGATGCCGGAGGAGGTCGCCTCCTTCGTGCGCATCATGGCCACCGGGCGGTCGGACTACCCCAATCAGATCAACAACGTGTGCTGCTTCCCCGGGTTCTTCCGGGGCATGTTCGACGTGCGCGCCCGGGCGGTTACCGACGAGATGAAGATCGGGGCGGCCGAAGCCATCGCCTCGATCGTCTCGAAGTCCGAGCTGAGCGAGGAGTACATTACGCCCTCGGTCTTCGATCGGCGCGTGGTGGAGTCAGTGGCGAGCGCCGTCGCCGCCGCCGCCCAGGCGACCGGCGTCGCCCGGCGAAAGCGCAAGGCCACCGCGAAGTAGTATGATGCGGGGCCGTGGCGCGGTACCAGATCGTCCGCTGGAAGCAGATTCCGTCCCTCGTCGAGGCCTGGGACGATGGAGAGACGGTGCACCGGCCCCTCTCCCCGCGCTTTCATGACCTGATCGACGCCGTCGCGATGCGAGAAGGTGCCGCCGACGAGGCGGCGTACCTCGAGGGCTGGGCGCGGGATCCGGAGATCGAGCGCCCCGGTGCCGCGGCCGCGGTGGCCGACGCGGTGACGGCGGAGCTGGAGGTGACCTTCCCCCGCTATGTCGAGCTCTATCTGCCCGGCCGCTGACGCCGGCCGAATCTCCGACCGCGGGCGTGCCGCCGAGCGCCACGCGGCCACGGCTCGGCAGGGAACTCTTCCGAGCCGCCCGGGTGGCGACGGGGCAGTCCGCCATCCGCGCCGTGCGACTCGGAGCCTATCGGAGTAAGGGCCCTTGAGGGCGACTCTGGCTGTCTCGTGCGCCGGCTCCGCCGGCGCAATCCGATCGCTGGGGGAGGCATCGGCGGGGGCCGTCGAGGCCCCCTCCGACGACTAGGCGAGGAGTGACCATGGCGAATCCCATCGAGGTCCTGCTCAAGGAAAAGCGCACGTTCAAGCCTCCGAAGGCGTTCGCGAAGCGAGCGGTGGCCAAAGCGACGCTCTATCGGAGGGCCCGGGCGAACCCCGGACGGTTCTGGGAGGCCGAGGCCAGGCGCCTGGACTGGTTCAAGTCGTGGCGGAAGGTCCTCGAGTGGAAGCCCCCGCACGCGAAGTGGTTCATCGGAGGCAAGCTCAACGTTTCCTACAACTGCCTCGACCGCCACGTGGCCGGCGCCAACCGGACGAAGGCCGCGCTCATCTGGGAAGGCGAGCCGGGCGATCAGCGCACGCTGACCTACTGGGATCTCTACCGGGCCGTCAACCGGTTCGCCGCCGCGCTCCGGGGGCACGGCGTGAAGAAGGGCGATCGCGTCACCATCTACCTGCCGATGATCCCCGAGGCGGCGATCGCGATGCTTGCCTGCACGCGGATCGGCGCGCCCCACAGCGTCGTGTTCGGCGGGTTCTCGCCCGACGCCCTGCGCGACCGTATCCACGACGCCGACGCCACGGTGCTGATCACGGCCGACGGCGGCTACCGACGGGGCGGCGTCGTTCCCCTCAAGCGGAATGCTGATGAGGCCCTCCGCGACGCGCCCACCGTCAAGACCGTCGTCGTCGTCCGGCGGACCGGGCAGGACGTGTCGATGCAGGCGGGCCGCGACGTCTGGTGGGACGACTTCATCCGCGACGCGCCCCCGCACTGTGCGCCGGAGCCGATGGACTCGGAGGATCTCCTCTATCTGCTCTACACCTCGGGCTCCACCGGAAAGCCGAAGGGGATCATCCATACCACCGGCGGCTACTTGACCGGCGTGACGGCCACGACGCGGTACGTCTTCGACCTGCAGGAGGGCGACACGTTCTGGTGCACGGCCGACATCGGGTGGGTCACCGGGCATTCGTACGTGGTCTACGGCCCGCTGGCCAACGGCGCCACCTCGGTCATATACGAGGGGACGCCGGACTGGCCCGACAAGGACCGCTTCTGGCGGATCGTCGAGAAGTACGGCGTGACCGTCCTCTACACCGCGCCCACGGCGATCCGTACCTTCATGCGGTGGGGCGAGAAGTACCCTGAGCAGTGCGACCTCTCGACGCTCCGACTCCTGGGGAGCGTGGGCGAGCCGATCAACCCGGAGGCGTGGGTCTGGTACTGGAAGGTGATCGGCGGCGGCCGCTGCCCAGTCGTCGACACCTGGTGGCAGACGGAGACCGGCCACATCATGATCACGCCGCTGCCCGGGATCACCACGCTCAAGCCCGGCTCGGCGACCCTTCCGTTCCCCGGTATCGAGGCCGACGTGGTCGACGACAAGGGGAAGTCGGCCACGTCCGGCTATCTCGTGCTCACGAAACCCTGGCCCGGCATGCTCCGCGGCATCTGGGGCGACCCGGAGCGGTTCGTCCAGCAGTACTGGAGCAAGTACCCGGGTATCTACTTCACGGGTGATGGGGCCAAGCGCGACCGGGACGGCTACTTCTGGCTGCTCGGGCGCGTGGACGACGTGATCAACGTGTCCGGTCACCGCGTCTCGACGATGGAGGTCGAGTCCGCGCTCGTCGATCACTCCGCCGTGGCGGAAGCCGCCGTCATCGGGCGCACCCACGAGATCAAGGGGCAGGCGATCGCGGCCTTCGTCACCGTCAAGGAAGGGATCGGCGGGACCCTCGAGCTCGCTGACGAGCTGAAGGGGCACGTCACCCGGAAGATCGGCGCGCTGGCGCGGCCGGACGACCTCATCTTCTCGGCCGACCTTCCGAAGACGCGCAGCGGCAAGATCATGCGGCGGCTCCTGCGCGACATCGCCGAGGGGCGGGCGCTGGGCGACACGACTACGCTGGCCGACCCGGGCGTGGTCGCGACGCTCAAGGCGAAGTACGAGGAGGAAGAGTAGATCGTCGCGCCGGTCGCGGCCGCAGGACCCGTGGTGGGCCCCCGAGTCTGAGCCGGCGCTCGAAACGGCGAGGCCCCATTCTGGGAGCGCGTCACTCCGACACGCGCCTCGCTGCGTCGGGGCTCGTCGTGCATTGGCCGCTCGCCGGCTGGGCCAACGCGGCTCGTTCAGCTCTGAACCCGGCGCCCAGGCGCCGGGATGCCCGAGTTCGTCACCGAAGAGCAAAAATTTGCCACCAGGACCAGGAAGGAGGGCAGGCTGGCCAGATGGGAAGCTGGATCTCGAGCACAGGAAGGCGGGACTAGCGCGGCTTTGCGTGAATGAACGGCACCGACCCCTCGTCTGAATCCACCGGCATGTCGGTTGCATCGTAACCGCGCGCCAAAACGGGAGGGGTCACATGGAAGACATCCGAGAGAAGCTGGAGCAGGAGCTGCGGCAGGCGATCGGCCGGCTCCGCCAGATCAACGGGGGCGGGACGGAGGAGCTCGTCGGTGTGATCGGCGATAACTCGCCGCTCGCGGACGAAGTGGACGAGATTCAGGCTAACGAGCGACGTGAGCTGGGCTTTGCGACGCGGATGCTCCTGGTGGAGCGCGTGAACCGGATCGCCGATGCCCTCGACCGTCTGAGTGAAGGGGAGTACGGGCGGTGCGTCGAGTGCGGCGAGGCCATTGCGCCGGCGCGGCTGCGGGCGCTCCCGGAGGTGCAAACCTGCGTGCGATGCCAGGCGCGGCTCGAGCGGCTCGATCGCCGGGCTGAGCCGGTGGAAGCCCTGTTCAGTGATGTCCTGGTCGAGGAAATCTAAGGAAATCTAAGGAGATCTAGGAAATCTGAGCACCTCTTCCGAGCATCGCTAAGCTAAAAGGCTAATCAGTCGGTGCATGTCACTGGCTCCTGCCGGAGCGCGTGGAATTGGCCGTGTTCGGGCGTGGGCTCAGCCCGCGCACCCCTTTCCTGGGGGAGGATCGGAGGGGGCCACCGAGGCCCCCTCCGATTGATTAGAGACGAGGTGAGCACGGGCGCGATCGGGCACGTCCGTGATGATCCCCGCCACGTCGAGGGCGCTCAGCCTACCGATCGCTGACTCGTCGTTGACCGTCCAGACGTAGACGCCCAGATTCGCCGCCCGGGCCGCGTTGACCCGGCCGACCGATGCGAGCTCGACGGCCAGCCCGACCGCCCCGGTGTTCGACGCCGGGTCGACTCCCGCGCACTCGCGGTCGGCGTCCGCGCCCGAATCCAGCAGGAGCACGCGCCGAAGCTCCGGAGCCCGGTGGGCGACGGCCGCCAGCGCCGACCGGTCGAAGGACAGGATCAGCGACTGATCGACGACGTCGTAGATCTCCACGAGCGACACGACGCGGTCCTCGACGCCTGGATACGTGATCCCGCCCGCCTTCAGCTCGATCGCAAAGCCGACCCGGCCACGATACCGCTCGAGTACCTCGCCGACGCTCTGCAGGCGCTGACCCCGAAACTGCGCCCCGTACCAGCGGCCGGCGTCGAGCCGCTTCAGGGCACGGAGCGACAGGTCGCGGACCCGTCCCGCGCCGTCCGTCGTGCGCGCGAGGGTGTCGTCGTGGATGATGACGGGCTGGTCGTCGGCGGAGAGGTGGACATCGAATTCGATGAGGTCGGCGCCCTGGGCGACCGCGAGGTCGAACGCGGCGAGGGTATTCTCGGGCGCGTAGGCCGATGCGCCGCGATGGGCGATGATCAGGGGACTCCGTGACCTGGCGGCGGGTCTCATGTGAAGATTGGCCGGTGCGGACGCCAGTGCTCGACCTGTTCCGGCCGGCGGTGCGTCTCGCCTGCCGGGCGTACTTCGGGCTCAGGCTCCACGGCGTCGAGAACATCCCGCGCGGGGGGTCCCTCGTGATCACACCGAATCATCAGACCTACGCCGATCCGGCGCTGGTCACCATTCCCATCCGCCGGCCAGTCCACTACATGGCGTGGCACGCGCTGTTCGACATCCCGGTGTTCAGCTGGTTCATCCGCCGCCTGCGCGCGTTTCCGGTCGTGCTCGACGAGACGGATTCGCGCGCGGTGCGGGAGGCCGTCCGACTCCTGCGGGCCGGTCAAGTGTTGATGATGTTTCCTGAAGCCGGCCGGTCGCGGGACGGACGGCTCCAGCCATTCAAGGTCGGCGCGTTCCGGCTCGCCGCGTCCCAGGGAGCTGGCGTGCTGCCGGTGACGATCGCCGGCGGCAGCGAGTCGTGGCCGCCGGGCCACTGGCTGCCGCGCCGTGGTCACATCACGATCACCTACCATCCCGTGCTCCACGCGGACCGGGCCCTCGATCCGCGCCGCGCCGGCCACGACCTGGCCGACCGCGTGCGCGCTCAGATCGCGACTGCGCTGCCTCCACACCGTCGGTCCTGAGCCGCTCGGCGTGGAGACCGGCGTCAGCGGTGCCGGTCTTCGGTCCGGTAGCCCGCGTCGCGAAGGCGCGCCTTGATCGCCTCGATATGGGCGGGCCCGGAGGTCTCGAGGGTCAGCTCGACCTCGCTCTCGCCCACGGCCGCGGGCGCGAACGCCCGGTCGTGCTCGATGTGCAGGATGTTGGCCCGCTGCTCGGCGACGAGGGCGGTGAGCCGGGCGAGCGCCCCGGGGCGATCGATGAGCACGACCGCCAGGCGAACGAGACGCCCGTCCTTGACGAGGCCGCGCTCGATGATGCGGGACACCATGGTCACGTCGATGTTGCCTCCGGACAGCACGAGCGCGACGGCCCGGCCGGCCAGGCCGAGCGGTCGGTTCACGAGCGCGGCCAGGGCGGTGGCGCCCGCACCCTCCACCACCGTCTTCTCGATCTCCAGCAGCAGCAGGATGGCGTTGGCGATCTCCTCGTCGTCGACGGCGACGAGGTCGTCCACCCGGGCGCCGATGATCTCGCTGGGGCGCGCGCCGCGCTGCCGCACGGCGATCCCGTCGGCGATGGTGGGCAGATTCTTCGCGTGCACGCCGATCACCCGGACGGCCGGGCGCGTCGCCTTCACCGCGGTCGCCACGCCGGCGAGGAGGCCCCCGCCACCAACCGGCACCACGATCGCCGCCACGTCCGGACACTGCTCGACGATCTCGAGACCGAGCGTCCCCTGGCCGGCGATGACCCGGTCGTCGTCGAACGGATGAACGAACGTGAGCCCGCGCGCCGCCTCGATCTCGCGGGCGCGCGCGTAGGTGTCGTCGTAGCTCGATCCATCCAGGATCACCTCGGCGCCGTAGCGCCGGGCCGATGCCACCTTGATGAGCGGCGCGGTCTCCGGCATCACGATGGTCGCGCGGATGCCGAGGCGCGCGGCGTGAAAGGCGACGGCGAGGCCGTGGTTCCCGGCGCTGGCCGCGATCACGCCGGCGCGGCGCTCCGGCTCGCCGAGCTGGAGCAGGACGTTGGCGGCGCCCCGCTCCTTGAAGGACCCGGTCATCTGGAGATTCTCGAGCTTGACGACGCAGCGAACGCCGGTCAGCTCGGAGAGGGTCTGGGAGAGCGGGCAGGGGGTCTCGTAGATCGAGCCCGCCAGTCGGGCCCGCGCGGCGACGATGTCGTCGATCGTCACCACGTCAGACGCTCAGCACGGCCTCGGCGACGGCGGCAGAGCGCCAGGCCACCGGCATGAACGGCATGGACGTCGCGAAGCCGTTGGCCGTCAAGACCGCGCCGTGTCCCGCGTTGAATCCAGGGTGATCCTCGAGGATCCTGACGGCGGCGTCCACGGCGTCGAGCGCGGAGCCGGCCGCGCACAGGATCGTCCAACCGGCGTGCACGGCGGCCGCCATGCCGGCACGGATCTCCTCGGTCCCGTCGGCCGGACGGGCTCCCGCACCGCCGTGGACGATGATCGCCGGGACCCGGTCGATCATGTAGAATCCGCGCCGGAATGCGGCGCGACCCGTTGTTCGACGCGCTGAACGCCGAGATTGTCGCCTGCGTCCGCTGCCCTCGGCTCGTGGCTCACCGGGCGGCAGTCGCCGCCAGCCCGCCCCCGCGCTTCCGCGAGCAGACGTATGCCGCACGTCCCCTGACTGGCTTCGGCGATCCCCGGGCCCGGCTCCTGGTCCTCGGCCTGGCGCCCGCCGCTCACGGCGGTAACCGCACCGGCCGCATCTTCACCGGCGACCGTAGCGGGGACTGGTTGTTCCGGGCGCTCTACCGCGCGGGGTTCGCCAACCAGCCGATCTCCCGCGACCCGGCCGACGGGCTCAGGCTCACGGACGCGTACATCACGGCCGCCGTGCGGTGCGCGCCGCCTGCCAACAAGCCGACGCCCGCGGAGTTCGCCAGCTGCGAGGGGTACCTGCTGCAGGAGCTGCGGTTGCTCGCGCGGGTGCGCGTGGTCGTCGCACTCGGCCGGATCGCTTGGCACGCCTACCTTCGCGCCCGGCGCCGGCGCGGCCAGACGCTGCCGCCTCGGGCTCCGGCTTTCGCGCATGCGGCGACCGTCGAGCTCGGAGACGCGACGCTTCTGATCGGCTCCTATCATCCGAGCCAGCAAAACACGTTCACCGGACGACTGACCCGGCCCATGCTGCAGCGGGTGTTCACGCTGGCGCGCCGGGCGGTCGACGACCTCGGGCGAGGCGCGTGATCGGGGTGTGTGGGTGTCTCGACGCGCCTGAGTGATTGGCGCCGCCCCGCTGATCGCCGCCGCGCGCTCGCGTCGGGCTCGCGGCCGGCGCTCAGCTCGAACTTCCGGCTGCGCCTTCCCCTGCCACAACGCTTGCGAAGCTGAGGCTCGGCACAGCCGAGTGTCATTCCTCGGCAAGGTCGTAGGGGAGGCGGGGGCGCTCGGCCACCTGCAGGGACACGTCTCGCGTGCTCCCGTCGCGGAATACCGACAGCTTGACGCGCTGTCCGGGCCGCAGGATCTTGACGCGCGCCTGAAAGTCTTGCTGGGTTCGCACCGGAAGGCCGTTGATCCCCGTGACGATGTCACCGCCCAGCAGAAACTCTTCGCCCTGGATGCTCAGCGCGAGGTGGCCGCCACGCAGGCCAGCCTGCTCGGCCGGACCTCCATCCTCCACGATCTCGACGAGGTACCCGGCGGTGACCGGCATCTTGAGGATGTTCGCGAGGCTCGGATCCATCGTCCGACCCTGAATGCCGAGCCATGGACGAACGACGCGCCCCGAATCCCGGAGGCTTCGCATCACGATCTTCACCACGTTGATCGGAATGGCAAAGCCCACGTTGTGGGCGTCCTCCGAGAAGAGCGTGTTGATGCCGATGACGGTCGAGCACCGGTCCACCAGTGGGCCGCCCGAGTTCCCGGGGTTGATGGGCGCGTCGGTCTGGAGCATCGGCTCGTCCGCGTTCACGTAGGGAAGCACGCGATTGATGGCGCTCACGATGCCGCGGGTCATCGTGCGTTCGAGCCCGACCGGGTTGCCGATCGTGAGGACCTCGTCCCCGACCTTCGTGGAAGACGAGTCGCCGAGGCGCACGGTAGGCTGGGGCCCCGGCACCTGGAGCTTCACGAGCGCCACATCGAGCGCGGGATCCAACCCGACAATCCGGGTCGGGACGCGCTCGCCCGAGCTGAGGGTCGCCGCGATCGAGGCGGCGCCGTCGACGACGTGGGCGTTGGTCAGGGCCAGCCCGTCGCTCTCCACGAGAAAACCGGAGCCCACGATCGTCTCGAATCGCTGGTCGGGCCGCGCCTTGTTGATCTTCGTGGCGTGAATCGAGACGACGGTGGGAGCGACCCGGACGTAGATCTCGAAGAGCGGCAGGTCACACGGCGCGGCGTCGGAGGACCGGGCGGCCAGGCCCCCCCCCAACGCGAGCACGAGCACGAGCGCCATCGACCACAGTGTCGGTCGCCCCGGCCCGAACCCCCGCCTCCGGTGCATTGCGAGGACATGATACTACTGGGCGAGGGGCGGGAGAGCGCCGGGGTGGCGGCGGGCCCGCACCACGCTCACGTATAATCCCCCTGATGCGACGCGCGGTCCTGGTCGTGCTCGCCCTCGCGACAGTTGCCTTCCGGCCGACACCGGCTGCTGCGGCCGATCCAGTCCTGGCCACGACGCTCGACAATGGGCTTCGGGTGCTGCTCCTCGAGGACCATCGCAACCCGGTCGCCTCGTTCCAGATATGGTACCGGGTAGGATCACGCAACGAGGTGCGCGGCGCCACGGGCATCGCGCACTTTCTCGAGCACTTGATGTTCAAGGGAACGCCCCGCTACGGCCGGGGACAGTACTCGCAGCTCATCGAGCAGAACGGCGGGCGGGACAACGCGTTCACCAGTCACGACGTCACCTCCTACTTCGTCGACATCGCGGTCGACAAGCTCGACCGGGTGATCGAGCTCGAGGCGGACCGGTTGGCCCACTTGCTGCTCGACCCCAGCGACATCGAGTCGGAGCGCCAGGTCGTCATGGAGGAGCGCCGCACGCGGACCGACGACGACCCCGACGGCGCCCTCGCCGAGGAGACGAGCGCCCTCGCGTTCCGGGCGCATCCGTACGGCGCGCCCATCATCGGCTGGATGGTCGACTTGCAGCGCATCACGCGGGACGAGATCGCGGCCTTCCACCGAACGTACTATCTCGCGAACAATGCGCTGGTCGTCGCGGTGGGCGACTTCGACGCGCACGAGGTGCTGGCGAAGATCGGCGCCGCCTTCGGCCCGATTCCCCGCGGACCCGCGCCGCCGCCCCTGCGCGTCACCGAACCGCCCCAGAGCGGCGAGCGGCGAGTCACGCTCAGCCGGCAAGCGCAGCTCCCCATCGTCTATCTCGCCTACCACGTCCCCAACGCCAGCTCGACGGACGCGTCCGCGCTCGAGGTCCTGTCCACGGTGCTGTCCGGGGGGCGGGCCTCGCGCCTCTACCAGCGGCTTGTCCGAGAGCGACAGATCGCGCTCAGCGCGGGCGGCGATTACTCGTATTTCTCGGCTGACCCATACCTGTTCTGGTTCTGGGCCACTCCGCTCCCGGGGCAGACGCCGGAGACGCTGGAGCGCGCGCTGCTCGAGGAGATGCGCAGCCTCCAGCAGGAGCTGGTGTCCGACGAGGAGCTGGCGCGCGCCAAGAACCAGATCGAGGCCGCCTTCGTCTTCCAGGAGGATTCGGTGCACAGCCGGGCGTCGCTGCTGACGCGCTTCGAGCTGCTCGGCGGCCATCACCTCAAGGACCAGTACGTCCCCCGGATCCGGGCAGTCACCGCCGAGCAGCTCAAGCTTGCCGCCACCACGTACTTCACGGGCGAGCGGAAGAACGTCGGCGTGCTCCTCCCCAAGCCCTGAGGGCACTCGGGGTCGGTACGGTATCATCGGGGGCCATGGGCTATGCCCGTCGCCTGCTGGTGCTCGCGTGGCTCGCGCTCGTTCCCGCCGCTGCCGCGGCCACGCCGCCGATCGCGCACCGCGAGGTCCTGCCGAATGGCATCGTTCTCCTCGTTGCGGAGCGCCCCGCGGTGCCGATCGTGTCCGTCCGCGCCTACGTGCGAGCCGGATCGGTGTTCGATCCCTCTGGCTCGCCCGGTCTGGCCAACCTGACGGCCGATCTCCTGACCCGCGGGACCACCAGGCGCAGCGGCGAGGAGCTCGACCGGGCCATCGAGTTCGTCGGGGGCTCGCTCGACGCGGATGCGGGCCGTGATGGAACGACCGTGGGCGTGTCGGTGCTCAAGAAGGATCTCGACCTCGGTCTGGATCTGCTGGCCGAGGTCATCCGGACGCCGACCTTCCCGGACGCCGAGGTCGCGCGCAGGGTCACGGAGCTGAAAGCCGCAATCCGACGGTCGATGGAGAACCCCGAGTCGGTGGCCAGCCGCGAGCTGATGCAGCTGGTCTACCCCCACCACCCCTACGGACACCCCGTCGAGGGTACGCTCGAGTCGGTCGGGACGCTCGACCGCGAGCGGGTTCTCGACTTCTACCGCCGACACTTCCGCCCGGACGCCATGATCGTCGCCCTGGTCGGCGCGGTGACGGTCTCGGAGGCCCGCCAGGCCATCCTCGCGCGGTTCGGCAACTGGGAGCGACCGGACGCGCCGACACCGGCCGTCAGCGCTCCGCCGCCGACTCCGTCCGACCGGACCAAGACGATCGAGCGCGAGCTGACGCAGGCAACCGTCTACCTTGGACGGCCCGCGATCCGGCAGAACGACCCGGACTACTTCGCGCTGGTCGTGGCCGACTACGTACTTGGCGGGGGATCGGCCTCTCGCCTCTATATGAAGGTTCGAGAGGAGGCGGGGCTCGCCTACTCCGTGGGCAGCCACGTTGCCCCGGGGCGCTACGGGGCGACCACGCTGATCAGCCTGCAGACCAGAAACAGCGAGGTCACCACGGCGGTCGAGATCGTGCGCCGGCAGATGCAGCGGATGTCCACGGAGCCCGTGTTGGCGCAGGAGCTCGACCTGGCCAAGTCGTATCTCATCGGCAGCTTTCCGCTTCGTCTCGACACGTCGTCGAAAGTCGCCAGCTTCCTGATCGGCGTCGAGGATGGCGGGCTCGGCCTCGACTACGCAGACACGTTCCGGCGAGAGGTGGCGCGAGTCAGCGCCGAGGACGTGCGGCGCGTCTCCGGCGTCTACTTCGCCCCCGCAACCTTCGCCTCGGTCACGGTCGGCGACCAGGCCTCGGCTCCCAAAGCTGATTGACCGGGAGCGGGCGAGGCCTCCAGCAGCCGTCGTCGCCGAGCCGCCGTGGGAGGACGCTGGCCACCGTGCTGCGGGGGCCCCTGCTGCTGGCCTGGATGCTGGCAGCGAGCGGTCCGGTGCGGGCGGTCTCCTTCAGTCTGACCGAGGCGGAGCGGGCCGAGGCGATCCGACTCGGACAGGGGAGCGTCACGCGCGAATCGATCGGCGGCGAGTGGACGATCTCGGCCGGCGGCGCCGAGGTGACCGCGCTGACCCCGTTTCATCGGCTCGCGACGCTAGCCCGACAGGCGGCGTTCCGCCAGGCGCTGCTGAAGCCGCGTGACATCGAGCGGGCGGAGCGCGAGAATCAGGGGCGCCTGGTACTGCGAGCCACGCTGCGGGGCGGCCGGGCGGATTTCGCGCGCTTCCTGGTTCCGGTGCTCCTCGTCGGGGTGGGCGAGGTTCGGGCGACCTTTGCCCAGAACGAACGGACCGCACTGCGCCAGCCCGACGGGCGATACTTGGCCCGATGCGCGTACACGTTTCCGACAACGGCGCTGAATCCACGGGGCAAAGTGATCCTGGTCGTGCGCGACCAGGTGGGCGGGGCCGAGGTCGCCCGCGTGCCTCTCGATCTGGCGGCGTTCCGCTAGATGAGTATGGGCCGGAGGACGGCCCCACCAGGCAACCCATACTGAACAGGAGGCGAGGAGAGCATGGTGACGCGCGAGCGGTTCCTGCAGGGGATGACGTGGCAGCAGTACCTGGACCAGATGAACACGAACAAGGACGCCTTTCTCAAGCACCTCGACGAGATCAGAGTCCGTCCGGAGGACCGGGACGCGCTGGCGAAGCTGCCCGGGAAGCTCCGCTGCCTCGTGATCACGGAGGACTGGTGCGGGGATGCCCTCTACAACTTTCCCGTGCTCGCCAAGCTCGTGGTGGACAACCCGAGCATCGAGATGCGGATCTTCCTGCGCGATCAGAATCCAGACCTCATGAACCAGTACCTGAACCAGGGGATCTATCGCTCGATCCCGGTCTTCGTCTTCTTCGACGAGCGGATGAACGAGGTCGCCCGGCTCATCGAGCGGCCGCCGACGGTGACGGAGCAACTCGAGAAGGCGATGCTCGAGGTACGCAAGAAGTTCCGCGCGGACAACGTCGAATCGTGGCGACAAGCAGTGGTCGACGAGGTTCGTACGCTCCTAAAGGTGTGAGCCCTCGAAAGGGGGCCTCGACGGCAATCCTCAAAAGGAGGTCAGAGATGAAGGCGGTTCGAGTTCACACACCCGGGGACGCCGACGTCCTGCGCGTCGAGGACGTACCGGAGCCCCTCCCCAAGGCCGGTGAGGCGGTCGTCAAGCTCGACGCCGCAGGGCTCAACTTCATCGACGTGTACTATCGGACCGGCCTCTACAAGGGGGAGCTGCCGTTCACTCCCGGCTTCGAGGGGGGCGGAACCGTCACGGCAGTCGGGCCAGGCGTCACGGAGGTCACGGTCGGCGATCGAGTTGCCTACACGGGCGTCATCGGCGCCTATGCGCAGTATGCCGCGGTCCCGGCGGCTCGCCTCGTCACCCTCCCGTCCGGCGTGACCACGAAGGACGGCGCCGCCGCCATGCTCCAGGGGATGACCGCCCACTACCTGGTCACCTCGACGTATCCGCTCACCCCGGGTGACGCCTGCCTCATCCACGCGGCGGCCGGTGGTGTGGGACTCCTGCTCTGCCAGATGGCCAGGATGCGGGGCGCGCAGGTCATCGCCACGGTGTCGACGGACGACAAGGCGCGGCTCGCCCGCGAAGCGGGTGCCGACGAGATCATCCGCTACTCGACGCAGGATTTCGAGGCCGAGGTGAAGCGGCTGACCGGCGGCAAGGGGGTCCAGGTTGTCTACGACGGCGTCGGCAAGACCACGTTCGACAAAGGGCTCAACTGTCTCGCCCCGCGTGGCATGATGGTGCTGTTCGGTCAGGCCAGTGGCCCGGTCCCGGCCTTCGATCCGGCGATCTTGAACGCCAAGGGATCGCTGTTCCTCACCCGACCGAGCCTGTTTCACTACATCAGCACGCGGGAGGAACTGATGCAACGAGCGTCTGAGGTGCTAGGTTGGATTCGCGACCGGGCCCTCACGCTGCGGATCGGCGCGGAGTTCGCGCTCAAGGATGCCGCGGAGGCCCACCGAGCGCTCGAGGGTCGAAAAACGACCGGCAAGGTGTTGCTGATTCCGTAGCAATGGTGCGCTGGCTCACGCTGGCCGTCGCCGCGGTGGTCGTGCTGGTAATCGGCGCGGCGGCGGCGGTTCCGTATGTCGTCGACACTCCCAGAGTGCGGGCCCTTGTCTCGCACGCCGCCTCGCAGGCCCTCGGGCGGCCGGTCAAGTTCTCGGCCCTCTCGATCGCCCTCCTGCCGATGCCCGCCTTGCGGCTCCAGGATCTGCGCGTCGCGGAGGACCCGCGGTTCGGGACGACGCCTTTCTTGACGATGGGGGTGGGCAGCTTCCGGCTGCGGTTGCTGCCGCTCGTGACGGGCCGCATGGAGTTCAGCGAACTGGTGCTCGACCGGCCACAGGTATCGCTGGTCCGCGATGCCGAGGGGCGGATGAATATCGCATCCCTCGGGACAGGCCCGGCCAGCGCGGAAGCCGCGGGCCGGGCGACAGCGCCCCGAGCGGGTGGGGCGGCTCCACCCGTGCCCGTGGTGTCTCGCGTGCGGATCGTCAACGGCACCCTCACGTACGTGTCGCCGGCCGCGGACGGTCGCACCACCTCCTATCAGCTTCGGCGTCTTCAGCTGACGATCGCCGGGATCGGGCTCGCATCGCCGATCCAGTTCAGCGGCGAGGCCACGCTCGATCCCGGAGGCGTCTCGCTCAAGATGCAGGATGGCATCGTGGCCATTCTCGGGGCCCGGTCGGTGCTCGACGCGCCCGTGAAGGCCCGGCTCATCCTCGAGGGCAAGAACGTGAGCGACCTCGCCGAGCAGACGATCGGCCCGTCGCCGGCGCTGGCGGGGCCGTTCAAGGGCACGCTCGCGCTAGCCGGGACGGTGGGCGCCCCGCTCGTGTCCGGCGCCATCGAGCTGGCGCGGTTCAGCGTGACGGAGGAACGAAGGCGCTGTCCGGCCCCCCGCCATCGGACGCTCACGCTGCAGGACGTCAACGTCCCGGTCTCGTTCGAGATCGACCGGCTGGCCAGCCTGCCCTTCACCACCAAGCTCGCGAGCGGGACGATCAGCGCCGGGCTGACTGTCAGCTTTGCCAACGGGAATCAGATCCGGGCGAACAACGTCGGGATCCGCAATTTGCCCCTGGCGCCCGTCCTCGTCGACTACCTCTGTGAGCCCTATGCGGTGACCGGCGTCCTCGACCTGAGCGGCGACCTGTCGGCGCGATCGCCAGACCTCCTGCGAACGCTGTCCGGCAGCGGGCGCTTCAAGATCGGTCCCGGGAAGGTGGTCGGGCCCCAGGCGCTCAAGCTCCTCGAGCGGACGTTGCGGACGGGTGGTCGCGTGGCCAACGTCCTGGCCGCCGATCTCCCGGCGGGCCTCTTCGCCAGGCCCTTGGACTTCGAGTCGATCACGGCGAGCTACACCATTCAGAACGGGGTCGTCCGCATGGCGGATCTCCGCTACGCGAGCGAGGCGTTCTCGCTCACTGCCGCCGGCCGGTACGGGCTCAGCGACGGGAGGCTGAATCTCGACGTGCTCATGAAGGCGGGGCGCGGTGAGATCGCGGCCAAGGTCACCGGGACCCCGGACGCCCCATCGATTCGGATCGATCCCAGCGCGACCCTGCCGTACCGGCGAAGCGCGGACCGAGGCCTGCGTGAAGTGGAGCAGGGCGTCCGTGATCTCCTCCGCCGCTTGCGATAGACCTTCGAGGGGACCTTTGCCCCCGGCCGCGCCTCGCCCTATGGTTCCGCGGGGGCACGGGACGGGACTGGCGAGGATTGACCGGCTCGCCAGGCTTGTTGTAAATTCCGCCGCATGAGAAAGCGTCCTACCCCGAAGAAGGCGACGAAGAAGGCTACCCCGAAGCCAAGAGCTGCCCAGAAGCCTGCGACGAAGCCCGCGAAGACGGCAGCGTCCCCGTCTCGTCGGCCGGCGCCGGCCTCCCCCATGAAACGCGGGACCTGGGAGCCCACGTCACTGCGCGACACCAGCGGCTGGCCATCGTTCCGTTATCCGCCGGGCTAGCCGCCGGGGGGGGGGCTCGACGCTCCCCCTCCGACGGCTTCCGATGAAGCGGATTGCGCCGACGGACCCGACGCTCGAACCGCCGATGCCGTGCGCCGACGGCCTCCGTGGGCCCGGAGCCCCTCGGAGGCGCGGATCGCGCTCGGCCGCGCGAGGCGGGCCCGGGCCACCCGGCGCGGAAGCCTTCAGCCCCCGGCGGTCGCGCCGAATCGGCCCCCGCCGAGCTTGCCGTCCTCGATCAGGTCGACGAAGAACGTGTAGAGCTGATCGTACGCGTCGTAGCGCGCCTCGCCGAATCGCGCGACTGTATCGCGGCGGAGCCGGCGATACATCTGGAGGCGCTCGTGAAGAATGCGCCTCCAGTCAAGCGATACGTCGTGCGCCTCGACCTCCGTGAACCCGCTCCGGCCCAGGAGGATCCGATAGCCCTCGAGCGTCTGAATCGTCGTCGCCGCCATCCATAGCTGGAGCTTCTCGCGCTCGCCATCCGCCAGGCGCGGGCGGGCGATCCAGTCGGTGAAGGCGAGCCGACCGCCGGGCCGGAGCACTCGCCGACACTCGCGGGCGGTGGCCATCTTGTCCGCGATGTGGAGCCAGGCTTCCTGACTGATGCAGACGTCGAACGACGCCGATCGGAACGGGAGCGCGGTCGCGGCGGCGCGCACCATGCGGACGGCGCGCTCGAGGCCCACCAGCCAGGTCAGCCGCGCGGCGGATCGCGCGCGGCCGTGGTTGAGATCCACACCGGTGGCGAGGCAGCCGAAGCGCCACGCCAGAAACCGGAGCGGGCCGCCGAGCCCCGCACAGACATCGAGCACCTTGCTGCCGCGCGCGATCCCTCCGATCCGCGCCAGCGCCTCGACGGCCGCGATTCCGCCGTAGTGATCCTGATCGAGATCGAAGAGCGCCGTCGGCGGCGGCCGGTCCGCCACCTCGCCGCGGCGGCGGAGTTCACCCACGATCTGGTCCTCGTTGATCGGATGCTGATCGTAGAAGCCGATGACGTCCACGCGAGCCGGACCTCCCTTGAAGCGTCTTGCCGCATATGCTACAAGCCCGATGATGATCGCGGACACCGTGAGCGGGCGGGAGCCCTTGGCCAGGCTCCGAGAGCCCGGCGCTGACCTACTACCTGTTGTTTGCTTGACAGCTTTCGAACGCTACCGCTATGGTGAGGTGACAATGACGACCGTTGCGCTCGGGGCCGACCACGCCGGGTGGGAGCTGAAGGAGGTGCTCAAGGCCTGGCTCCTTGGCAGCGGCCGCCAGGTCGTCGACGTCGGGACCGACTCTACGGAATCAGTGGACTATCCTGACTACGCCAGTCAGCTCGCCGAGGCGGTGGTGGAGGCGAAGGCGGACCGGGGCGTGCTCGTCTGCGGGACTGGGATCGGGATGTCGATGGCGGCGAACAAGTTCCCGGGGATCCGGGCCGCCCTCTGCAACGATGCGTTCTCGGCGCGGATGAGCCGTGAGCACAACGACGCGAATGTCCTCGCGCTCGGGTCCCGCCTGACCGGTCCGGAGGCGGCCGTCGAGATCCTTCGCGTCTGGCTCGAGGCCGACTTCGCGGGCGGCCGCCACGCGCGCCGCCTCGCCAAGCTGGCCACTCTGGAACGGCGAGGCGACGCTGTGCCTTCCCTCCCGCAAAGCCTGGAGCCGCGGCGCGCTGCCAGTCAGAGCGCCCGAGTCGAAGCCGAGCCGTCTGGATGAGCTACCTGGAGCAGTCGGATCCCGACGTCGCCAAGGCGATCCGGGCCGAGGCGGACCGCCAACGTCGGAATCTCGAGCTGATCGCGTCCGAGAACTTCGTCTCGAAGGCGGTCCTCGAAGCAACGGGCTCGGTGCTGACCAACAAGTATGCCGAGGGCTACCCCGGGCGCCGGTACTATGGGGGATGTGAGTTCGTCGACGTCGTCGAGTCGCTGGCGATCGCCCGCGCCCGGGAGCTGTTCGGCGCCCCGCACGCGAACGTCCAGCCGCACTCCGGCGCCCAGGCGAACATGGCGGTCTACCTCACCGTGCTCAAACCGGGGGACGCGGTGCTCGGACCCAACCTCGCCCACGGCGGTCACCTCACCGCCGGCAGCCCGGCGAACTTCTCGGGCAAGCTCTACTCGATCGTGCCGTATGGCGTCCGCCGGGACACCGAGCGGATCGATCTCGATGAGGTCCGTGACCTCGCGCGGCGGCACCGGCCGCGGCTGATCATCGCGGGCGGGTCTGCCTTCCCGCGGGCCATCGACTTCGGTCCCTTCGGGGAGATCGCGCGCGAGGTCGGCGCCGTCCTCATGGCCGATATCGCCCATCCGGCCGGGCTGGTGGCAGCCGGCCTGCACCCCTCACCCCTTGGTATCGCCGACTTCGTGACAACCACGACGCACAAGACCCTGCGCGGTCCTCGCGGCGGGTTGATCCTGTGCGCGGCCGCCTCGGCGGCGGCGCTGGATCGCACGGTGATGCCCGGTGTCCAGGGGGGGCCGCTGATGCACGTGATCGCGGCCAAGGCGGTGGCGTTCCGCGAGGCCCTGACCCCCGAGTGGCGGGCGTACCAGCAGCAGATCGTCAAGAACGCCGGCGCGCTTGCCGAGGCCCTTCTGGCGCGCGGCTACCGGCTGGTGTCGGGCGGGACCGACACCCACCTCCTGCTCGTCGATCTCTCCACGCGAAACCTGACCGGCAAGGACGCCCAGGAGGCGCTCGACCGCGCGTGGATCACGGCAAACAAGAACACGGTCCCGTTCGAGACAAAGGGGCCGATGGTGACGAGCGGCATCCGTCTCGGCACGCCGGCCGTGACCACGCGGGGGATGCGCGAGACGGACATGGCACGCATCGCCGCCCTCATCGATCGCGTCCTGGAGAATCCGGGAAGCTCGGCCATCGAGGCGTCGGTGCGAGCAGAGGTCCAGGAGCTCACCTCGCAGTTCCCCCTGTTCCAGGAGCGGGTGGGGGAGCCGCGTCCTCGAGTGCGGAGCGGGGCGGCCAGCGACTCCTGATGCGGTGCCCCTTCTGCGGCCACACCGAGGACCGGGTCGTCGACTCGCGGGTGGGGCGCGAGGGGGAGTTCATCCGCCGGCGTCGCGAGTGCCTCCGCTGTCACCGACGCTACACGACCTATGAGTATGTCGAGGACGTGCTGCCGCACGTCGTCAAGCGCGATGGCCGCCGGGAGCTGTTCGATCGGCAGAAGCTCCGCGGATCCATCCTCAAGGCGTGCGAGAAGCGCTCGGTCGGGGTCCAGGCGGTCGACGACGTCGTCGCCGATATCGAGGCGAAGCTGCACGAGCGCGCCGAGAAGGAGATCAGCAGCCTCGAGCTTGGCGAGCTGGTGATGGAGCGCCTGCAAAGGCTCGACCAGGTCGCCTACGTCCGCTTTGCCTCCGTCTACCGACAGTTCAAGGACATCAACCAGTTCATGGACGAGGTCAAGGGGCTACTCAAGACCGAAGAGAAGGTCCGGGCGCCTGGATCACGGCCAAAGCCGGCCCCGCGGGCCCGCGCCTGATTGACAATTGCCGGCGGTCGGTGCTAGCGTGGGCCGGTTCTTTCCAACATCACTGCACACCCGCCCGGGAGGATCTCGATGAGACGAGCGCTCAGGAAGCTGGTGTTTGTCGAGCCCAAGTCGACGCACCTCCATATCTACAGCCGCGTCACCATCCCTCGGCTCGGATCGGTGCTGCTCGCCACCATCATGCGGGCGAAGGGATATGACGTCCGCGTCTACATCGAGGACATCCATGACGTCGACATGACGGAGGTGCTGTCGGCGGACCTCGTCGCGATCTCCGCCATCACGTCGACGGCTCCCCAGTCGTACCAGCTCGCCGACACCGTGCGGGCGGCTGGCATCATCGCCGTCCTCGGCGGCACTCACGTCAGCTTCCTGCCCGAGGAGGCCATCGGGCACGCGGACTTCGTGGTGCGCGGCGAGGGGGAGTTCGCCTTCCAGGAGCTAGTCGACGCGATCCAGCGGGGTGACGGGCTCGAGAAGATCCAGAACCTGTCGTACCTGGGCGAGGGGGGCCGGCTCGTCAACAACCCCGAGCGCCCGAAGATCCCGAACCTGGACGTGAACCCGATTGCCGACTATCACCTCATTACGGGCTGGAAGCCGGGTGGCGTCGTCTCGATCGCCACCTCCCGCGGCTGTCCGTTCTCCTGCACCTTTTGCTCGGTTCCCGGCATGTACGGGCACGCCTTCCGCACGCACTCCGTCGGACGCGTGCTCGAGGAGCTGGCGATTCACAAGGAGTCGATGTACACCTTCTTCGCCGACGACATCTTCACCGCCAACAAGAAGCGGGTGAAGGAGCTGCTGCGCGGGATGATCGAGCAGAACCTCACGCGGCAGTGGGGCGCGCAGGTACGGACCGAGACCGTGGACGATCCGGAGCTGCTCCAGCTCATGCGGGACTCCAACTGCTTCAACGTCTACGTGGGCTTCGAGTCGATCAACCCGCGGACCCTGAAGCTCTTCCAGAAGAAGCAGGATCTCGCCAAGATCGAGCGCGCCATCGATCGGTTCCACGCGAACAAGATCAAGATTCACGGCATGTTTGTGGTCGGTTCCGACGAGGACGACGTGGAGACCCTCGACGCCACCGCCCGCTTCGCCCGTGCGCACGACATCGACTCGGTGCAGTTCATGATCATGACGCCAATCCCCGGGTCGCCGGACTGGGACGCGGTCTACGAGCGCGGCCAGAAGTATGTCATCAACGACAACTGGCAGCTCTACGACGGCCATCACGTCGTGCACCAGCCCCGCCGGATGAGCCCCTATGAGCTGCAAATGGGCGCCATCAAGGCCATGCAGAAGTTCTATTCGTGGAGCGGCGTCGCCCAGCGGCTCCTGAAAGGCGACATCTACTACGCCACCATCCGGTACTGGGGCAAGAAGATGATCCGCGAGTGGTGGAAGAACGAGGAGAACCGCCAGCACGTGGGGTGGCTCCGGGACCAGATCTATGGCGAGCGGGCGCAGGTGGGCGGCCGGTCGTTGAAGACGGTCGGGCTACCGGAGATCCTGCTCCAGGAGAAGCTGGGGCGGCTCCTCAATCGCTTCTTGAGCGAGCTGGACGTCACGGTGGTGCCACTGGCGGACGTCGCCGCCGAGGCCGCGACCAAGGCGCGCGAACGAATCGACTGCCTGATCACGCCCATCGTCAAGCGCGCTGAGCAGGAGAAGGAGGAATTCTACGCGCGCCTGAATATGGTGACCGACGGCCTCCGGCGGCAGTGGGAGCGGCTCCCCAAGGTCTCGTTCCCGGTGGTGGGAGGCCAGGGGCCCGTGTTCGAGCCGTTCGCGCGCATCGGGTTGCTGTTCACGACGAACCTCGACCGGATCCGGCGCGCCTACGTGTCGGCGGGGGCCGCCGAGGGCCTGTGGGAGAGCGCCTAGCGGTCGGAGGGGGCCTCGCTCGGGGCCGCCGTCGAGGGGACCCCGCCGGACGGTTGATCGTTCGGCGGGGGGAGTTCGCGGCGGGGCTTGCGGCGCTTGATGAATTCCTGGTTCAGCGGCATCCCCTTCGCGCACAGGGGGCAGCTGTCCAGAGGGTAGGTCGGAAAGTCCCGGTTCACCAGGCTGAAGACCGCGCGGGCTCCCAGATCGACAGTCGTGCGCCGCCACAGGCATCCGATGCCCACGATGTGCCCCCCGAGCTGGTCCACGATGTCCGCGAGCACCCGAACGGTGGCGCCGGTACTGATCAGATCTTCCACCAGCAGCACCTTCGTTCCCGGCCGGATCAGCCGCTTGAACTCGACCGGCAGTGTCACCCGGCGGCGGCCCGAGGCGGTGGCCTTGACGCCGTAGAGGACGATCGGTCGGGATGGATGGGCTCGCGCCACGCAGTGGGACAGGATGAGCGCACCGGGGCCGGTGGAAAGGACGACATCGGTCGGCCACTGGGCGAAGTGCTTGGCGATGACGGCGCCGAGGCCTTCGAGGAAGGAGGGCTCGGTCGTGACCAGGGTCTTCTCGATATACTCGCTGGAGTGCTGGCCGGACGGCAGCAGGATGTGGTCGTTCGCGTGATATGCGCCGGTCCGTTTCAGGATATCGAGGTGAATCTTCTCGCGGACTTCGGCTTCTACCCCGGCAGGATCTTTCCGAGCGACCGCGGCCATACTTGCCTCCCAGAACGGATTCTCGGCATTATCGCACGCCCTCGTCGGGGTCTGGACCCCTTCCTCGATGCTCGTCACGTCGAACCGGGCGGGACGCGCGAGACCGCACAACGCTCCGGACGATGTGCGTGGGGTACGAGCTCGCGCACGCGATAGAGCCCCGCGTGTCCTGCGTGCCTTGTCATCGCGACAAAAGGCGCTAGACTTGCCCTACCGTGAAGGTGCTGGCGCTCCAGACGTCAACGCTCGCGGGCGGCGCCGCACTGCTCGACGGTGCCCGGCTCGTCGGCCAGTACACGCTCGACATTCGCGTGACGCATTCGGAGCGGCTCCTGGTAGCCGTCGATCGGCTTCTGGCCGATGCGGGCTGGCGCGCCGCCGAACTGGACGGAATCGCGGTCGCGGTCGGCCCCGGATCGTTCACGGGCCTCCGGATCGGACTGAGCACGGCGAAGGGCCTGGGTCTCGCGCTCGGTCTCCCGATTGCGCCGGTTCCGACCCTCGACGCGCTGGCGAGCGGCCTTCCGTTCGCCGCGATCCCCGTGGTGCCCGTGCTGGATGCTCGCAAGGGAGAGGTGTACGCGTCGTGCTATCGGTGGCGCGACGGCGAGATGCACCGGGAGTGGGAGTACCTCGCCGTGCCGCCGACGGAGCTGGCGCGGCGCTTGACCGAGCCGGTCGTCACGTGCGGAGATGGCGCGGCCTCGGTCCTCTCGCCGTTCGCCCGGATCGCGCCCGCGGCGCGGCAGCTTCCGTCTCCCGCGTGCGTCGCCGAGCTTGGCCACGCGCTGCTTGCGTCAGAACGGGGCGTCAGCGCCGCGGAGCTGTCCCCGATCTACCTCCGGCCTTCCGAGGCCGAGCTCAGGGCGCGCGGTGCCGGTGTACTCGCTTGAGGCGATGCGCCGCGAGGATGTCGACCGCGTGGTCGCCATCGAGCGGGAGGCGTTCTCGATGCCGTGGTCGCGCGGGGCGTTCCTCTACGAGCTCGATCAGAACCGCGTCGCCCGCTGCTGGGTCTGCCGGGAAGACCGCGTCATCGTCGGCTACCTGTGCCTGTGGGAGGTCGTCGACGAGGTGCACATCACGAACCTGGCGGTCGACCGGGGCCACCGGAGCCAGGGCGTTGCGCGATATCTCCTCACGGAAATCCTGGGGGACGCAGCGCGGCGAGGCATCCGGACCGGACACCTCGAGGTGCGGCCGACCAACGCTCCGGCCCGACGGCTGTACGAGAGCCTCGGCTTTCGCGTGATCGGGCGCCGCGCGGGCTACTACTACGACACGGGCGAGGACGCCCTCGTCATGCAGGCGGATCTGGCCGAAGCGCGGCTTCACTGTAACCCTTGACCCGGGAGGGCTCGATGGTGCCTTGGCGTCAGCGTCCAACGGTGCTCGTGCTGTCACTGCTCGCGCTGTCACTGGTTGTCCCGTCCGGCTCCGGCGAGGCGTACAACGGCGGACCGCTCCGGAACGTGACGGATCTCGTCCCCACCTGTGCGGGATGCCACTCGTCCATGCAGAAGGAGCAGCTCCGGGTCGAGCCCGAGGCGTTCGTCGCCGCTCAGCTCGTCGAGAATAAGCACTACCGGGCGATCGAGGATGGACGGGGGGAGTACGAGAAGCTCAGCCCCGAGGACCGCCAGAAACTGCTGGCCGACGTGAAGCTCATGGACCAGAACGCCTCGGTCACGCTCTCGATGCCGGCAAGCCTCAAGCCGGGCCAGGAGGCTCAGATCACCGCGACCGTGCGGGGCGGGCACGGCGTGGTTGGGGTGTTCTTGATGGAGAGCGACCTGCGGTTTCAGGGCAGGCCGCTGACCAGTGATGGATGGCTGATCGTGGGGCCGTCGAAGATCGTCGGCGCCGACGGCAAAGAGCAGACGAAGTGGCTGGACAGCCGGGGTCCGGGCCTCAAGAAAAATCTCAATGTCGCGATTGTATTCGACCAAAACAGTGACCTTTCAGCGCGGAAGTTTCCGGAAGGGAAGGTCACCTGGACAGTGCGCGCCCCCCAGGATCCAGGAAGCTATACGGTGGCCGTGGGCTTTGCCTATGGCACCGAGAAGGCGTCGCCACTCGGCCGGGTCACGACGCCCGCGGGCGTGGTCTTCCCGCGGGGCGGGGGACTGGGGCCGTCGGCGCATCTGCTCTTCTCCAAGGTGCAGACGGTAACGGTACGGTAGTCCGGCCGGAAGCCTCCCGCGATGCCGCGCGGAGTGCGCAGCGCGATGGTGGGCGTCGCCGCACTCGCCGGCGCGGCCGCGGTCGGTGGCCTGTTCCTGCTCGGCCTCGCCGCTAAGGAGCGCGACGACCGGTTCTGCATCTCCTGCCACCTGCACGAGGCGAAGTTCACGCGGTTCAAGGCCAGCGCGGCGTCGGATCTGGCGGGCCTCCATCAGACGCGGGAGGGAGTCCGGTGCATCGACTGCCACGGCGGCGCCGATCCGGTCATGCGGGTCCGCGTGTGGGCGGTGGCCGGGCTCGACACGGTGCGGTTCCTCTTCGGCGCCTACGAGGAGCCGCACGCGATGCGCCTGCCGTTGCGCCCGCAGGAGTGCGCGCAGTGTCACACGCCCGTCCGGAAGGTGCGGCGGGAGCTCGGCGACCACGACGACAGCATGGGCGGCAGCGGCGGCGACAGCTACCATGCGATCCGCGCCCATGACGCCGTCGACGTCTCCTGCGTTCGATGCCACGGCTCGCACACGACCGACAGCGAGGCGAGCCGCCTGTTCATCTCCAGCGCCCGCGTCCAGCCCATCTGCGCCGAGTGTCATCCATGGGAGGGGGGCTTCGCCCCCCTTCCGAACCTTCCCCCAGGAAGGATTGCGCGGGCGAAGCCCGCGCTCGAAACAGCGAGCGGCATTCTTCGAGTGGGCGAATCCGACACGCGCCCGCGAGCGCAGCTTGCCGGCCCCATGGCCGGGTCGAGATAGCGCGCCTCATCGACCGGCGTCTCGAGTAGCGCACGGGCGCGGGCCCAGGTGCGCAACGCACCGCCCCGGTTGGCGTGACGGAGGTGGCGCGCGAGCCCGGCCGGCCAGGTGATCGATCCGGGCGTGGCGCCAGCCCGGGCGCCCGCACCTGATCGATCACCCGCACCTGAGGTAGCATGATGCGGGATGAGGGAGGACAGTGCGGTGACGGCGATGCCGACGGGCCCCGCGGCCACGATCCGAGCCGTGCTCGGACGGGTCCGGCTCGCGTACGCACCGGTGCTCATCACCTACTTCGCGTACGGCGCGAGCGCCGTGACGGCAATCGCCTTGCTCTACCTGCAGAAGGACACGCTGGGTCTCACGCCCGCCGAGGTCGCCGAAATCGCGTTCTGGCTCGGACTGCCGTGGAGCATGAAGATGGTTGCCGGGGCCGCGTCGGACGCCTACCCGATCCTCGGCAGCCGCCGCGGCGCCTACCTGCTCGTCGGGGCCGCCGCGTCCGTTGTGGGCTACGGGCTCCTGGCGACGGTGGTGGACACGAAGGGCGCGTACCTGCTGGCGATGGTGCTGGTGGGGGCCGGCTTCATGGTCCAGGATGTCGTCGCGGACGGGCTGAGCGTGGAGGTCGCCAGGTCGGACGAGGAGATCGGACAGGTTCAAACGCTGGGCCGCATCGCGCTTCTCGCCGGCACCATCTCCGTCGGGTACCTGAGCGGCTGGCTCGCCGATCGGCTCGGGCCGAGGCCCGTGTTCGCCATCGCCGCGGCGCTCCCGCTCCTGGTCGCGGGGAGCGCCGCCTTCATCCGCTCGAGTCAGCGCCCTCCCCCGGTGGCTCCGGCGCCGCCGGCAGGAACCGCGAGCCCCCGGGCCGTGATCGGGATCGGCCTCGGGTACGCCGCGCTCGGCGTCGTCCTGCAGGCGGCCGGCGTGCCCGGCGCCCAGGAGATCGTGCTCGTGGTGTCCGCATCGCTGATCGCGCTGCTGCTGTGGCAGGTGGGAGTCTCGCGAAGCGTGGTCATGGCCGCGGCGGTCATCTTCCTCTTCCGCGCGACGCCGACCGTCGGCCAGGGGTACAACTACTGGGCCATCGACCGCCTCGGGTTCGACCAGGAGTTCCTCGGCATCCTGGCCCAGGTCAGCTCCGTGCTGAGCCTCGCGGGCCTGATCGTGTTCCGGAAGACGATCGTGCAGCGGCCGGTCAGCTTCACGCTCTTCTGGGTGATCATCGCGGGCACGATCCTCTACCTCCCGAGCATCGGGCTCTTCTACGGGCTGGCCGACTGGCTCGGCTGGAGCCCGCGCACGCTCGCGTTCGTCGACACCACCATCGCGGCGCCACTCGCCCAGCTCACGATGGTGCCGATGCTCGTGCTGATCGCGCGCTCCGCGCCGGCCGGCCGGGAGGCCACGATGTTCGCGATCATGGCGTCCTTGATGAACCTCGCCCTGTCCGCGAGTGAGCTGTTCACGCGGTACCTGAACTCGTTCTATCACGTGAGCCAGGAGGATTACGCGAACCTCGGCCGGCTCATGATCACCGTCACCGTCATCGGGCTCGTGCCGCTGTGCGCGCTGCCCATGCTGCGGCGCCAGGAGCGCGCGCCGGGGGATCCATCGCTGCCCTCGACACTCGCCGACGCGGACGCCGCTCTGAGAGGGACATGACACCGTACGATCTGCACGTGTTCATCTGCGTGAACCGCCGGGAGCCAACGGACCCCCGCGGCTGCTGCGCGGACAAGGGATCGGAGGCGATCCGGGACTACTTCAAGAAGACGGTCAAGGAGCGCGGCGTCCCGGGCCGGGTCCGCGTGAACCAGGCGGGCTGCCTCGACCAGTGCCGCTTCGGGCCGTCGGTCGTCGTCTATCCCGCCGGCGTCTGGTACACCGTCCGGTCGACCGAGGAGGTCGATGCCATCATCGAGGAGCATCTGCTGGGCGGTACGCCGGTCGAGCGGCTCCGGCTCGGGAGCCGCTGAGCCGATGACCGGCGTGCCCTTTCGCGACACCTTCTGGAATGTCCCCTACCTCGCTCAGGTGGGTCTCTACCTCGGGGCCGTCGTCGCGGTGGCCATCTTCGCCCACGGGATGTGGCAGCGGGTCCGGCTCTGGCGCCAGGGTGGGCCCGAGGCGCGGCTCGACCGAATCGGCGACCGGCTCCGCCTCGTCGCCGTGCACGCGCTCGGCCAGGCTCGCACGCTGTCCCGAGCGTATCCCGGGGTCATGCATGCGACGATGTTCTGGGGCTTCCTCGCGCTCTTCATGGGGACGGTGCTGGCCACGATCGACTACGACGTGACCCTGCCGCTGGGCGTGAAGCTGCTCCAGGGCCAGTTTTACCTGGCCTACGAGGCCGTCCTCGACTTGTTCGGGGCGTTCTTCGTCATCGGCCTAGGCATGGCCGTCTACCGGCGCTTTGTCAAGCGTCCCCGGCGGCTCGATCCCACCGCGCGCTTCGCCGGCGTCCTGGCGCTCCTCTTCGTGATCAACGTCACCGGCTTCGTCATCGAGGCGTGCCGGATCGCGGTGACGAAGCCAGACTGGGGCCCCTGGTCGCCGGTCGGCTACGGGCTGGCCGGAGCGCTCGCCGCCCTGGGGCTGACGGAACCCGGTCTGCGGGGGCTTCATCTCTCGACCTGGCTCTTCCATGCGGTGATCTCTTTGGGCTTCATCGCCATCATCCCGTACTCATACTTCGTCCACCTCATCACGACGCCGCTCAACATCTTCTTCGCCAAGCTCGGGCCGCGGGGCGAGATCCGCGAGATCCGGAACCTTGAGGAGGCGGAGACGCTGGGAGTGTCGAAGCTCGAGGAGTTTTCCTGGAAGCGCCGGCTCGACTTCGACGCGTGCGTGGAGTGCGGCCGGTGCCAGTCGGTGTGCCCCGCCTACATGGCCGGGACGAAGCTGTCGCCCAAGCTGGTCATCGTCAAGCTCAAGCGGCATATGCACGGCATCCTGCCGGGGCCGATCCACGGCGCGCTGATCGATCCCGACGAGCTGTGGGCGTGCACGACCTGCATGGCCTGCGTGGAGGAGTGCCCCGCCTTCATCGACATCGTCGACACGATCACCGATCTGCGGCGGTACCTCACCCTCTCGGAAGGGGCATTACCATCGACGGCGCCGCAGTCACTGCAGAACATCCAGCGGGCCGGGAACCCCTGGGGGCTGCCGGCCGGGGAGCGGCTCCGGTGGGCGGAGGGGCTCGATGTTCCCGTGGCGGCTGACGGGATGGACGTGGAGTACCTCTATTGGGTCGGGTGCTCGGCCGCGTACGACCGGCGCAACCAGTCGATCGCGCGCGCCGTCGTCCGCATTCTGAAGGCGGCGGGCGTGTCGTTCGCGGTGATGGCGGAGGAGCGGTGTCACGGCGAGGTCGCCCGCCGGCTCGGCGAGGAGTACCTCTACCAGACGGTCCAGCAGGAGAACATTGAGAGCTTGAAGCGGTACCGCTTCCAGAAGATCATCACGCACTGCCCCCACTGCTTCAACACGCTCAAGCACGAGTTCCCGCAGTTCGGCGGCAGCTTCGAGGTGCTCCACCATTCGGTCGTGATCGCGGACCTCATCCGGTCGGGCCGCATCAGGCCCACGCGGCCGCTGGATCAGACCGTCGCCTTCCACGACTCGTGCTACCTGGGCCGGTACAACGGGATCTTCGAGGCGCCGCGCGAGGTCGCCCGCGCGGTGCCGGGCCTCCGGCTGATCGAGCTGCCGCGCAATCGGCAGCGAGGCCTGTGCTGCGGCGGGGGCGGGGGACACATGTGGATGGAGATCCCGGGCAAGACGCGCGTGAACATCATCCGGGTCGAGGAGGCGCTCGGCGAGAAGCCCGACGTGGTGGCGACGGCCTGCCCGTTCTGTCTCGCCATGGTCGATCTCGGGCGCAAGGTGAAGGGCGCCGAGGAAAGCCTGGCCGTGAAGGACGTGAGCGAGCTCGTGGCCGAGAGCCTGCCGGAGTGAAGGAGCTGCTGCGCCTCCTGCCGCAGCTGGCCCGCATGATCGGACGGATCGTGCTGGATCCGGGGCTGCCGCGCTCGGCGAAGGTCGCGCTGGCCGCCGCCGCGGTCTACCTGGTCACCCCGATCGACCTCATCCCGGACTTCATCCCGGTCGCCGGAGTGCTGGACGATCTCCTCGTGGCTGCGGTCGTCATCGACGGCCTACTGACCTTTGTCGACCGGAAGTTGATCCTCCGGTACTGGCCCGCGAGCGAGGCCTCACTCGACCGCGTGGCGCGTGTCGCCCGCAAGCTCGCGATCTGGGTTCCCAAGCGGCTCAAGGCGAGGGTCTTCTCAGGCCGATGAAGCGAGAGGACGGCAAGCGCCGGGGCCTCTTCGGCCGCCGCCCGTCGTCGCGGACCCATGCCGAACACGCCCAGGTCGCCGGGCAGTCGAGGACGGCCCGTCAAGGGCCCGCCGCCGCCCGCCCGCGGCGCCGTTCCCCACCGCCGGCCCGGCACCGGGGCCCGAGCCGCGCGCCCCAATGCTGGGAAAGGAACCCGGATCCGCTACTCGGCCGCAAGGGTCGAGGAGACGCGCTGGAGGTTCCGCGCCCTGGTCGCGTGCGGGGCATCGGCGGCCCTCATCGGGCTGATCGGCTGGCCTCTGTATCTGCTGCCGCCGCCCGCGCCCGTCGGTCCGGATCGCTCCGTCCCCACCCTCCCAGCCGAGGCACCGCCGATTCTCCCGCTGCCCGCTCCGCCGAAAGCGCCGCCTGTTCTCGGCGACGAGCCGCTCTGGATGACACCCAGCGAGGTTCGCGCGCAGCTCCAAGCCGAGCCGGGCGCCCGGCCAACCGAGTCGATCGGCCAGTACGCCGGGCGGCTCGTGACGTGGAGTGGGATGGCCATCAGCGCGATTCAGGTCGACGGTCGCCTCCGGGTGGACCTGACCGATTCCGACGGCCTCCTGATCACCGGCTGGTGCGCGGAGGCGATCGAGCCACCGGTCGGCGCGCCCATCACCATCCACGGTCGGCTCGCCTCGGCGTCCCCCGAAGGGTTCGTCGTCGAGCACTGTAACATCCTGTAAAAGCACCCTTTGCAGTCGGGGCCATTCATTGACTTGCGGTACGCTGTTTCGCTATCGTATGGCGGGCGTGTAACCGAATCGTCACTGACAAGAGAGGAGCGCATGAAGGCCTTCAACGCTTCGTTCACCGTGAAAAGTGAGGAGCGGACGGAGTTCTCCGATATCACCAAGCTCGTCAAGGACGTGCTCGGTCAGTTCCCGGTCGTGAATGGCATCGCGCTCGTGAACACGATGCACACGACGTGCGCCCTGTTCATCAACGAGTTCCAGAGCGCGCTGATCGACGATGTGCGCGCCTTGATGGAGCGGCTCGTCGGGGATCAAGCCGGCTACCGGCACGACGACCCCCGCTACTCCGACTGTGAGCGTGGCAACGCGCGCGCTCACCTGCGCTCGACGGTGCTGGGCCGCAGCGTCGCCATCGGCATCACCGACAGCGAGCCCATCCTCGGACGGTTCCAGTCGATCATCTTCGCCGAGTTCGACGGCCCGCGGACCCGCGAGGTCAGCGTCCAGGTGATCGGGGAGTAGCCCGCCACCTGGCCATCGCTGCTTTCCGGCCTCCCGCCGGGCCCGACCACTGCACGGGGAGCGTTCTGCTGCCCTGGCGGCCGATAAAGCATCGAGCGCCGCGAGAAACGCTGCTACAGTGCTCAGAAGTACATTCCGGTGGCTGTCCCGGGCGCGGCGCGGGGCGGCGCCAAGCGGGCGGGGCCGGTGAAGATCCTGTTCGTCGAGCGCGACATCGAATACATCGATCCCATGAACGTGATGCTGCTTTCGGCGCTCGCTCGCCGGGCGGGTCACGCAACCTTCCTGACCGTGCTGAGCGCCAACGACCTCGAGGCCGACCTCAGGCGGATCAACCCCGACCTCGTCGCGTTCAGCGCGAAGACGGGAGAACACACGACCTACGTGCGCGCCAGCGCAGCCGTCAAGCGGTATTCGCACCGGATCTTCACGATCATGGGCGGGCCGCATCCGACCTTCTTTCCCGGGCTGATCGAGACCGCGCCGCTCGATGCCGTCGGCGTCGGCGAATGCGACGACGCCTGGCCCGAGCTGCTGGCGGCCCTCGACGCCGGCCGCTCCGTCGACGCGATCGCGAACATCGTCACCCCCGGCAATGCGTCCAAGGTGCTGCGCCCGCGGCCGCGCGCGCCCGAGCTGGTCCAGCTCGCCGGCGCCGGCGCGTCGAGTCGACCCGAGTACGAGCTGGAGGTTGATCCCGAGCACCTGCGCCCGCGGAAGACCCGGCTCGACGCGCTGCCGTTCTACGACCGGGAGCTGGTGTACGCCAGGACCCACCTGCGCCACTTCCCGCTGCGCTCGTTCATGGCATCGCGGGGGTGCCCCTACCAGTGCACGTACTGCTTCGAGCCGCGCTACAACGCGATGTACGCGGGCAAGGGGCCGATCTACAACCGCTACACGGTGCGGCGGCTGTGCGCCGAGCTCCGCGAGCTGGTGGAGCGCTGGCCTACCCAGTTCATCAAGTTCTACGACGACATGTTCATTCTGGACCGGAAGGTCGACGCGTGGCTCGAGGAGTTCGCCGAGGTGTACCCGCGAGAAGTCGGGCTGCCCTTCTTCTGTCTCACCCGGGCCAACGTGCTCACTCCGGACAACCTGGCGGCCCTCAAACGGGCAGGCCTACACTCGCTGACCATGTCGATCGAGGCGGGCAACGAGTACGTCCGGAACACGATCGTCAAGCGCCACATGCGACAGCACCAGATCGTCGACGCCTACGACCTCTGCGCGCGGGCCGGCGTGGTGACGTTCGCCAACACGATCCTCGGAATCCCCCTTCCGGCCGAGGTGATGGCCCGGCATGGCAAGCGACCCATCGACTACGACATCGAGTCGCTCGACCTGAATATCCGCTGCCGGGTGACCTACGCCGACTTCCCGGTGCTGCATCCCTACCCCGGCTGCGAACTGACCGACTATGCGGTCAAGCACGGCTTCTTCGACGGCGACTTCGACAAGCTCTTCTTCAGCTATCAGGCCGAGAGCCCCTTTTCCTGCTTCGACGCGCGGACCGCGCTCCAGCAGAAGAATTTGTCGCTACTGGGGCCGATCTGCGTCATGTTCCCCCGCGCCCGCTGGCTCCGGGACCTCACCGTGAACGTGCTGATCACGCTCCCGCTCACCAAGCTCTACTTCTTCCCGTGGTTTCTCGCCAAGGGGTACCTGAACATCGTCCGCGTGTACCCGCTCCGGCTCACCCTGCCGTCGCTGGCTCGTAATGTGTGGTACAGCGTCCGGCGCGAGTGGCGGAAGCGCTCGCCCAACCGCTTGCTGTACCGCAAGCGGATCCGGTTCGACCGGCCGAGCGTGCAGACCCTCGGTGGCCCACCACCCGGCTCCTGATCCTGATCCGCGATTGGCACGGCCCGCAGGCCGCTGAAAAAGGCCCATCGGCGCGGCATCCGGCTGGGCGCGACCGCTCGGGGAGGTCCCGGCCATGAGGCCTCGGGGGCTGGTCAGCCGGGTTGAACGCTATCTCCTCGATAGGGCGACCGAGCTCGCTCGCCGGGTCCCCGGCCGCGGTATAGTGACCACCGACACTGCCGATGATCGAGTCTAGTCGACTTCAGCGGGTCCGGTCGTGGCTGCTGTGGGCCCTCGTGGCAGGGCTGGCGGTCTCGATCAGCCTCGCCGAGGCGGCGCTGGCGGCCCTCGGCTTGTGCCTCCTCATCCCGTCGCCGGACCGCCCCCGACTCAAGTGGCCGCTCGTGATCCCCGTGAGCGCCTTCGCGCTCCTGACGCTCATCTCCGCCGCTGCTTCGGAGCATCCGCTGGAGAGCCTGGTCACGGGCAGGGAGGTGCTGTTGCTGGGAGCGACCTGGGTCGTCATGGGAGCCCTGGCGGACGGCCGAGCGGCCCGCCGGTTCGTGAGCGCGCTGTTCCTGGCCGTATCACTGGTGGCGATCTTCGCGATCGTCCAGGTGGCGCTGTGCGGCCCCGGGCTAGGGGAGATCCCACTGATCGGACGGTTCTTCGTCCGGTGCGCGCGCGCCCGCGGGTTTTTCAGCATCTACATGACGCTGGCCGGCGTGCTCATGGCCCTGCTGGTGGCGGTGCTGCCGAAACTGGTCGAGGCGGGCGGGCGAGCAGCGTGGGCGTGGACGGCGTGGCTCCTCAGCGCGGCGGCGCTGGCGCTCACGTACGTGCGCGGGGCGTGGCTCGGCTTCGTCTTCGGGGCCGCCGGCTCGTTGCTGGCCTCACGCCGGCGCGTCGTTGCGCTGCTCGGGCTCGCGGCGGTGATCTCGCTCATGGTCGTCGCGCTCCCGGGCGTGCTGAGCCGGGCGCGGTCGATCGGCAGCACGACCGACGCGACGGCGGCGGACCGCCTGGCGATGGCCGAGGCCGGCCTCCGGATGGCCAGAGAGCGCCCCATCCTAGGTCTCGGGGTGGGACAGGTCAAGCGCGTCTACCCCGACTACGCGGCGCCGACGGCGCTCTTGCGCGACAGTGGACACCTGCACAATACGCCGCTCCAGATCCTGGTCGAGCGCGGCGCGCTCGGCCTGCTCGCCTGGCTCCTCATCTACGTGGAGTTCCTGCTGCGCGCCGGCCTGATCGCGGCCCGACTGCCCCGCGAGGCAGTGGAGCCTCGGGCGCTCGTCCTTGGCTCCATGTTCGCCGTCGTCGCGTTTCTGTTCGCCGGCCTCTTCGAGTACAACTTCGGCGACAGCGAGGTCCTTCTCGTCGTGTCCTCGCTGATGGCGGTACCGTTCGTGATCGACCGCGCCGTTGCGCTGCCGGGAGACGGCGGTCGGCCCGAGCTCTCGGTTTCGGTGGCCCCCCCCGGACCGCAGCGCATGCCCGCCCCCAGAGCCTGATCTCTTCGAGGATTCGTGTGAGCCGAGTCACCTAGCGTCATGCGCGTGCCCGGGCGGGTGGCGCTAGTCCACGACTGGCTGACAGGAATGCGGGGCGGCGAGCGGTGCCTCGAGGTCGCCTGCGAGCTGTTCCCCGACGCGCCTCTCTTCACGCTGCTCCACGTGCCGGGGAGCGTCAGCCCCCAGATCGAGAATCGACGAATCGTCACCACGTTCGTCAACCGGCTGCCCCGCGCCGCCTCGGCGTACCGCTACTACCTTCCGGTCTTCCCGGCGGCCGCGCGCCAGCTCGACTTGCGCGGCTTCGACCTGGTCCTCTCGTTGAGCCACTGCGTGGCCAAGGGCGTCACGCCCGCGCCCGGGGCGCTGCATCTTTGCTACTGCTTCACGCCGATGCGGTACGTCTGGGACCTGTACGACGACTATTTCGGCTCCCGGGCGGGATTGCTCGTGCGGCTCGGCATGCCGGTCGTGGGCGCGGCGCTCCGGCGTTGGGACCGCCGCACCCGGAGGGTCGATCACTTCCTCGCGATCTCCGCGCACATCGCGGAGCGCATCCACCGCGCGTACGGGCGCGAGGCCGACGTGCTTCATCCTCCCGTGGACACCCAGCGGTTCGGGATCAGCGACGCCGTGGAGGATTTCTACCTGGTGGTCTCGGCCCTGACGCCCTACAAGCGCGTCGGTCTCGCCGTGGAGGCCGCCCGGCGGCTCGGCCGGCGGCTCCTGGTCGTCGGCACCGGGCCGGACGAGCGCCGGCTGCGGGCCCTGGCGGGGCCCACCGTCGAGTTCCTCGGATGGCGATCGGATGTCGAGGTGGCCACGCTATACTCCCGGTGTCGGGCCGTCCTGTTCACCGCGGTGGAGGACTTCGGAATCGTCCCGCTGGAGGCCGCCGCCGCGGGCCGGCCGACGATCGCGCTCGCACGGGGGGGAGCGCTGGAAACGATGGTGGGGCTCGACGCATCCGAGGAGGCGCCGAGCGCGGTCTTCTTCGACGCGCAGACGGTCGACGCTCTTGTCGCGGCGATCCGGCGGTTCGAGGCGGCCGAGGCCCGCTTCGACCCGAAGGCGCTCCGGGCGCGGGCAGAGCGCTTCGACCGCCGGACTTTCAAGGATCGGCTCCGCGAGTACATCGACCGGCGCTGGCGGGAGCACGCCGCATGCTGAAGGCCCACTCGAAGCTCTTCGAGCACCTGACCCTTGCCGGCGACCTGACTCTCATCGCCGCGTGCTGGGTACTGGCATACATCATCCGCTTTTCGTTCGACGCGCCGCTCGGCATCCCGCCCTTCTCCGGCTACGCACTCCAGCTTCTGCCCATCCTCGTGGTCTGGGGGATCGCCTTTCACGCCTTCGACCTCTATCGCCCCCACCGGCTCGGCTCGTACCTGTCAGAGTGGCTCGACATCGCGAGGGCGTCGACTCTCGGCGTCCTGGTCCTGGTCGCGATCATGACCTTCTTCTTCCGCTCGTACGAGTTCTCCCGGCTGGTCATCGGCATCTTCTGGGCTCTCTCCATCGTCGCGGTCAGTCTCTCCCGCGCGGTGTTCCGTGAGGTCCTTCGGTTCGCCCGGCGCCGCGGCTACAACCAGCGCTACGCCGTGATCGTCGGGGGAGGGGAGCTGATCGGTGAGGTGCTCCGCGTCCTGCGACACCGCCCGGACGCGGGCATCCAGGTGCTGGGTGTGCTCTGCGACAAGCCGGACGTGCCGGACGCACCCGACGCCGATGTCCGGCGGCTTGGCGGTATCGACGAGCTGAGGTGGGTGCTGTCGACCCGGACGGTCGACATCGTCTTCATCGCGCTGCCGAACCACGACTACCCGCGGCTGGCCGACGTCCTCGACGCCATCGACGATGAGCCCGTCGCGATCCACCTCGTGCCCGACGTGTTGAGCGTGGCCTCGCTGCGCTCGGGGATCGAGGAGTTCGAGGGCGTGCCGTTCATTCACCTGCGGGAATCACCGCTGTACGGCTGGAACCGGGTGCTCAAGCGGCTCTTCGACCTGGTGGTGGGCGGCATGGCCCTCGTCGCCGCGCTGCCCCTGATGCTGTCGGTGGCGGCCTTGATCAAGCTGACGTCGGCCGGACCGGTGCTGTACGCGCAGGAGCGCATGGGCCTCGACGGCCGGCCCTTCCGGATGCTGAAGTTCCGCACGATGCGCGTGGACGCGGAGGACAAGACCGGCCCGGTGTGGGCCCGGCCGCACGACCCTCGGACGACCTGGGTCGGCGCCATCCTCCGGCGCTGGAGCCTCGACGAGCTGCCGCAGCTGATCAACGTGCTCGGCGGGGCGATGAGCCTTGTCGGGCCGCGACCCGAGCGTCCCGAGCTGGTCCAGCAGTTCCGCAGCCGGATCCCGGGCTACATGCTCCGCCACAAGGTGAAGGCCGGCATCACCGGCTGGGCGCAGATCAACGGGTGGCGGGGCAACACGTCCCTCGAGAAGCGGATCGAGTACGACCTCTACTATATCGAGCGCTGGTCGCTCGTCTTCGATGTCAAGATCCTCGTCCAGACCGTCTGGAAGGGGATCCGGCACGCGAACGCCTACTGACGGGCGGCCTCGTCGGTCCCAGGAGAGCGATCATGGCCAGTGGCTCGGAGGTGGTGGAACGTGCCAAGCGTGTGCTGCCCGGCGGCATCCTGGGAAACCACCGCTACCCGCCGGGCCTCGAGCTCGTGGTGCGTGAGGGGCGCGGCGCCTACCTGTGGGACACGACCGGGCGCCGGTACCTCGACTACTTGCTGGGCTCCGGCCCCATGGTGCTCGGGCACGCCCACCCCGCCGTCATCGCGGCGGTGGAGCGGCAGCTCCCGAAGGGCACGACGTACCTCCTCCCGAGCGAGGCGATCATCGAGCTGGCGGAGGAAATCATCCGGGCCGTGCCCTGCGCCGAGCAGGTCCGCTTCACGGCCTCGGGGACGGAGGCGACGTTTTTCGCGCTCCGGGTGGCGCGCGCGTTCCGCGGGCGCGACAAGATCCTGAAGTTCGAGGGCGGCTTCCACGGGACGCACGACTACGCGTTGATGAGCGTGAGCCCGCGGTCACCGAAGGCGTTCCCGGCGGCGATGCCGGACTCCGGCGGGATCCCTCGCGCGATCGAGGACGAGGTCCTCATCGCCCCCTACAACGACCTGGCCACCACCGAGGCGCTGATCGCCGCCCATCACACCGAGCTGGCCGCCGTCATCGTAGAGCCGTACCAGCGGGTGATCGTCCCGGCGCCGCGATTCCTGGCCGGCCTGCGGGACGTGACCCGGCGCTACGGCGTTCCGCTCGTCTTCGACGAGATCGTCACCGGCTTCCGGCTCGCGTATGGCGGCGCCCAAGAGTATTACGGCGTCGTGCCCGACCTCGCGGCGTTCGGCAAGATCATCGCCGGCGGGTTCCCGCTGGCGGCCGTCTGCGGGCCGCGAGAGATCATGCGGCACTTCGATCCCGCGCTCGAGGGGACGCCGGGCTACGTGGCGCAGGCGGGGACGCTGAGCGGCAATCCGGTGTCGGCGGTGGCGGGGCTGGCCACGCTGGCCGAGCTGCGCCGGCCCGGGACCTACGAGCGCCTGCACCGGACGGGCGCCCGGCTCAAGGATGGGCTTCAGGCGGCGGCCCATCGCCACGGCATTCCCGCCCAGGTGTCGGGCGAGCCGCCGGTCTTCGACATCCTCTTCACCGACCACCCGATCGTCGACTACCGGGCGACCCTGACCGCGGATGCCGAGCGGATCCGGCGGTTCAACGCCGAGTGCCTCCGGCGCGGCGTCGTCAAGGCTGTCAACAAGATCTACGTGTCGCTCGCCCACACCGACGAGGATGTGGATGAGACGATCCGGATCTTCGACGAGGTGCTGGGAGCGATCGCCGGGTGACGCCGCGTCAGGCGAGCTTCCGCACGGGGTTCCTGAGCGTCCCGACCCGCCCGAGCTCGATCTCCACCAGGTCCCCGTCCTGCAGGGCGTGCTCGTCCGGCACCAGCACGCCGGTCCCGGTCGACAGCACGGTCCCGGCCGGGATCGGGTTGTCCCGCGTCAGCCAGTCGATCAGCTCGGGACATCGCCGCTTCATCTCGCCGGTGTTGATCGTGCCCTCGTAGAGGCGGCTCCCGCGGCGATGGATCACGCAGCGCAGATCGAGCGTATGGGGATCCCGGATCTCGGTCGCGGTCACGAGGACGGGACCGAACGCGAAGCAGCCGCTGAAGACTTTCGACTGGGGCAAGAAGAGCGGGTTGGCGCGCTCGATGTCCCATGCCGACAGGTCATTGCAGGCGGTGTAGCCCACGATCGCGCCCCGGGGGCCCACCACGACGCCCAGCTCCGCCTCGACCGCGGTCAGCGACGAGTCGCGGCGCACGCTGATCGGCGCGTTCGGGCCGACCGCCCGAGACATGGTCGCCTTGAAGAAGAGCTCGGGCCGCACCGACTCGTAGACGTCGTCGTAGATCCCCTTGGCGCGTCCCTGGTGAGCGGTGTAGTAGTCGGCGCTCCGCCGGTACGTGATGCCGGCGCCCCAGATCTCCGGCGCGTCGACGGGCGGCAGCAGGTGCGCACGGCGCGAGGAGGGCACCCGATCCAGCTCGGCGAAGGTCAGGCGGGGGCGCTTGCCCTTGGCCAGTCGGTCGGCCAGGCGATCCATGCCCCGAGCCGCCTTCCCCTGAACGATGAGATCGAGGACTGAAGTGATGCCGGCCGAGCGCGAGGTGATGTCGATGACCCGATCTTCCTCCACGATCCCCACGCGCTTGCCGTCCTTCGGCACAAAGAACTGACAAAGCTTCATGAACGTATCCTCCCGAGCAGATCCTCCGTGGTCGGAGGGCGCCAAGATGGGGCTCGCCAGGGAGTGGTGTCAAGGGGTTTCGGACACGACAAGGAGGCGTCATGCGCATCAGTGAGATGTTTCATACGGGACTGACCGTGAGTGACCTCGAGCGGTCGATCGCCTTCTACCGGGATGTCCTCGGGCTCGAGCTCGTCACCCAGTGGGACAGCGCGCAGCCGTATCTGCGAACCGTCGTCGGGTTCCCGGACGCGGAGCTCCGGATCGCGCTGCTCCGGGTGCCCCGATCCACGGCCGGGACGTCAGGGCATCACGTCGAGCTGCTCGAGTATCGCGTGCCTCGGGGGGTACGGGGCGACGCTCGGACGTCCAATCCGGGCAATGCCCACATCGCGTTCGCGGTCGAAGACCTTGACGCCGCCTACGCGGAGCTGAAGGCCAAGGGCGTCCGGTTCAAGTCCGCGCCAGTCGAGATCACCCACGGGCGGAACACGGGCGCCAAGGCCGTCTACCTGCTGGACCCGGACGACATCACGCTCGAGCTGGTCCAGCCGGCACCAAGGCCCTAGCAGGCTGCTGAAAAAGGCCCATCTGCTTCGTTGGCGCCCGCGGCCGCACGCTCAACGTACAGGGAGTACGCCTCGCGTGCGGCCTTCGGGCGCCGCCTCGCATCTGGACCTTTTTGAGCAGCCTGCACGTTTCTGTGCGTCTGGCGGGATGACCAGGCTGCTGAAAAAGGCCCACCGGCGTCGTTGGCGCCCGCGGCGGGGGAGGTCGCGACGGGCGACTGTTGCCGCGCGGTCGGGGTTCAGCCTTCGGGGGGACGCTCGGCGGAGATGTCCTCGATCTCGCCCTGCTTGAGTTTCCGGAAGACCGTCTTGGGGTCGATGCCCAGGATCTTGGCGGTCAGGGTCCGGTTGCCCTGCGAGAGCCGCAGAGTCTCCTCCAGCACCCGCTGCTGGATCTCGGCGAGCGTCGTGCCGATCTTGACCGTCAGCACGCCCTCGGGGAGCGGCGTCGAGCCCGCGATCGTGTCGGGGAGGTCCGCCAGCTCGATCTGCGCCCCCCGGGCCAGCACGCAGGCTCGCTCGACAACGTTCTCCAGCTCGCGGACGTTGCCGGGCCACGAGTACGCTTCGAGCCGGCGGAGCGCCTCCTCGCTGAACCCCTGGTCGAGCCGGCGGTTGTTCTTGGCCGCGTACACCCGGAGGAAGTGCTCGGCGATCACCCGGATGTCCTCGCGGCGCTCGCGAAGCGATGGCGCGGTGATCGTGATGACGTTGAGCCGGTAGAAGAGATCCTCGCGGAACCGCTTGTCGCGGACGAGAGCGGACAGGTCCTGGTTCGTGGCCGCGACAATGCGGACGTCCACCCGCAGTGTTCGCGTGCCGCCCACGCGCTCGAACTCCCCCTCCTGGAGCACCCGCAGGATTTTCGGCTGGGTCACGGGGGAGAGGTCGGCGACCTCGTCGAGGAAGAGTGTGCCGCCGTCGGCCAGCTCGAACCGGCCCTCCTTCCGCCCCGCCGCGCCCGTAAAGGCTCCCTTCTCGTAGCCGAACAGCTCGGACTCGAGCAGCGTCTCGGGCAAGGCGGCGCAATTGACGGCGACGCATGGCCCGTCGCGGCGCGGCGAGCGCTGGTGGATCTGGTGCGCGATCAGCTCCTTGCCGGTGCCGCTCTCGCCCTGGATCAGCACGGTCGCGGAGCTGCTGGCAACCTGCTCGACCAGGGTCATCAGACGGCGGAATGCGGGGCTCGTGCCGATGATGTTGCCGTGCTGCAGGAGGTCGTCGAGCCGCCGCTGCAGCGCGCGATTCTGCTCGATGAGCGCCCGTTTCTCGAGCGCCTGGTGGATCACCCGGAGAAGCTGGGCGCGCTGGAACGGCTTGGTCAAGAAGTCGGTCGCGCCCTCCTTGATCGCCTTGACCGCCTCCTCGACCGTGCCGAACGCCGTGAGCAGGATCACCCCGGCGTCGGGCGCCACCACCCGGGCCGCCCGTAGCAGCTCGAGACCGGTGAGGCCGGGCATCCGGAGGTCGGTCAGCACGAGGTCGATCCCGCCGGCCTGGAGCCGCTCGAGGGCCGCCTGGCCGTCGGGGGCCAGGACGACCTGATACCCCTCGCGGGTCAGGGTGCGCTCGAGGCTCTGCCGGACGGCTGGATCATCGTCGGCAACGAGCAGCGTTGGTGCGGGCTCAGGCACGGCTTTCCCTTTTGATCGGCAGGTTCACGGTGAAGGTGGTCCCATGCCCCGGCTGGCTCTCCCAACGAAGCTCGCCGCCATGCTCGTCCACGATCTGGCGGCAGATGTAGAGGCCGAGGCCGGTCCCCTGGGGCTTGGTGGTGAAGAACTGCTCAAAGAGCCGCTTGCCGACCTCGGGCTGGATCCCCGCGCCCGTGTCGCTCACCGCGGTCTCCACCGCCTCGCCGGTATGGCGGGTCGTGACCGACAGGTGCCCGCCCTGCGGCATGGCCTCGAGGCCGTTCTTGATCAAGTTGAGCACGGCCTGGCGCAGCAGCGGGCGGTCGATCGTCATCGGCGGCACCGCGGGATCGGTGACCACGTCGACCGCGATGCTCTGACGCGTGGCGAGGGGTCGCACGAACTCCACGAGGCCCGCCACCATCTCGTTGAGGGAGTCCTCGTCGAAGTGCGGGCGCGGGAAGCGGGCGAAGGCGAGATACTCCTCGGTGAGCGCATCGAGCGCGTTGACCTGGTCGCGGATCGCTCCGACCAGGGTCGACGCGTCGGCCATGTCTGGCTCTGGGCGGTCGCCGACGATGTCACCGAGCAACTCGGCGTTGAGCTCGATCGCGGCGATCGGATTTCGCACCTCGTGCGCCACCTTCAGCGAGAGCCGCCCCACCGACGCCATTCGCTCGGCCACCACCAGCTCCTCCTGGGCGGCCTGCAGGCGGGTCAAGGTACCACGCAGCTCCGCGTTGAGTCGCTCGACCTCGGCGCGGGCGCGCCGTTCCCGTTCGGCGACATGGCCCAGCGCGAACGCGGGCAGGCCCACGAGGCCTGCCAGGATGATGACCGGGATCCAGCCGACCCACGGGGGCAGGAGCCAGGCGGCCGCGGCATAGAGCAGGCCAGCCACCACGGCCATCAGGAACCCCGCCATCGGTCCGAAGTAGTAGGCGTTGACCGTGACGAGCGGGAAGAAGAGCAGGTAAAAGAGGCTGTAGCCGCCGCCGGTCAGGTACAGAAGGGCGAACACGAGGAGGAGGTCCACGGCGAGGGCACCGGTGAAGATCGCGCGCGTGGCCTGCGGGCTCACCGTCACCAGGGCGAAGACGCCGACCTTGTAGGCGGCGAACCACAGGATCAGCAAGTAGATATCGACCTGAGCCCTGGGGTTGGGCTCCAGGCCGAGGGCGGCGAGCCCGCCCACCATCACCAGCGTCAGCAAGACGGCGAAGATCCGCTCGTCGCGCTCGAGCAACCGCACGATCCCGGCCCAGGGCCGGTCGGATCTGGAGGAGCCCAGTTCGGTCATCGACGTAGGCTTCTGGTGATTGTACTTGGGGGTGGTGTTTGACGTCACGGGTACACTGAATCAGTGCGCCGCCTCTCCGGGAGGACCTGATGGCCGAGATCCCCCGCTGGATTCGAACATCCGGGGACGTGGCCGCAGTGGCGGCTCGGCTGCGGGAATCCTCCGCGATCGCCCTCGACACCGAATCCGACAGCCTCCACCATTACCCGGCCCGGCTCTGCCTCGTGCAGGTCGCCGATGCTGCGGGCCTCGCCCATTTGATCGATCCCCTGTCGGGCGCCGACCTGTCACTACTCGGCCCGGTGCTCGGGGACCCCGGAATCCTGAAGATTGTCCACGCCGGGGACAACGACCTCGCGGCGCTGCGGCAGCGGTTCGGGTTCCGGGTCACGCCGCTGTTCGACACGTACATCGCCGCGCGCTTCCTCGGAGTCACTGAGCTGGGGCTCGACGGGCTGCTCCACCGCTTCCTGGGCGTGACGCTCGGCGCCTCGCGCCAGAAGGATGACTGGTCGGTGCGGCCGCTCACCCCGGCTCAGGAAGCCTATGCGCTGGACGATGTCCGGTACCTCATCGCGCTCAGCGAACACCTCGGGATCGCCCTCGAGCAGCTGGGGCGCGCGGGGTGGGTGAGGGAAGAGTGCGAGGCGCTCACGCAGCTCGACTTCGCGATCAAACCGGAGGATCCCGACGCCTATCTCGGTCTCAAGGGCGCCCGGACCCTGTCGGCGCGCTCGAGGGCGGTGCTCCGCGAGCTTCACGTGCTCCGCGAGGCCCTCGCTCGCTCGCTCGACCGGCCCCCGTTCAAGATACTCGGAAACGACGTCCTGGTCGCGCTGGCGGCCGCACGACCGCGTGACCTCGCTTCCTTGCTGGCCGTCGCGGGGGCGAACCCGCGAGCTGCCGAGCGCTTCGGCGCGGCGCTGCTGGCCGCGATCGAGCGGGCCGAGGCCATCCCCGAGGGCGACCTGCCCGAGTCGCCCAGGCGCTCACACCCGCCCTTGCCGGGCCGGGTGCGCCGGCGGATCGACGCTCTCCGCGCGTGGCGTGGAACCGCCTCCGAGCGGCTTGGCCTGGATCCGGGCGTGCTCCTCCCCGGGCGGCTGATCGAGCGCATCGCGGAGGCGGTCCCTGGCGACGTCGAGGCTCTCAGCCGGATCGATGCCCTGCGAAGCTGGCGGGTGGCCGAGCTTGGCAAGGAGATCGTCGCGGTGACCTTGGAGGGGGGCTTCGGCGGCACCGGCGGTCTGCCGGGATCCCGGGAGTCGGCCGAGGCCCGGCAGCCGTGAGCGGGGTTGGCGATGCGCGCGGCGTCGTCTTCGACCTCGATGGCTGCGTGTGGCATGGCACGGAGCTGACGCCGGGAGCGCGTGACCTGATCGACGCCCTTGGACGCGCCGGATGCCCCGTCGCGTTCCTGACGAACAACTCGCGCGCCACGGCCCGGGACATCCACGCGCGGCTGGCGGCGCTGGGAGTGGCGGCGCATCCTGACCGGGTGCTGACCCCGCTGGAGATTCTCGGACAGTATATCCGCGAGCGGCACGGCGTCTCGCGGGTGCTCGTGATGGGGGCCGCCGAGATGACGGCTGTCATCCAGGCCGCCGGTCACGCCCCCGTTTGCTTCGACGAGTATGCCCAGGCGACGGTGGTCGCGGTCGGGAACGACTTCGAGCTGTCGTACGCCCGACTGACCGCCGCGGCCCGCGCGGTCGCCGCGGGCGCGGCGCTGGTGACGCCCAACGTCGACCCGCGGCTGCCGCTCGAGGGGACCGATTTCCTGCCGGGCTGCGGCGCGATCGTCGAGGCCGTGGCGGTGGCCGGGATGCGCCGGCCGGAAGTGGTGGGGAAGCCCGAGCCGCCGCTCTTCCGGATCGCCCTCCAGCGGCTCGGTATCGCCGCGCCGGACGCGGTCATGGTGGGCGACTCCCTCGACTCGGACATCCAGGGCGCGCGCCGGGTCGGGATGCGCGCGATCCTCTTCGCACCCGACAGCAAGGACCCCACGCCCGAAGCCGATCTCACAGTGCGCTCCTTCGCCGAGCTCCGGCAGGCGCTGCTTTGATCGAAGGGGGCCTCGACGGCCCCCTCCGAGCCTCCCCCGCCGGTCGGATTGCGCCGGCGGAGCCGGCGCTCGAAACGGCGAGACCCGTTGTCCAGGGAGCGGGTGAGTCGGACAGGCTCCGAGCGCGGCATTCACCCGGGCTCGTACGGGCCTCGGCCCGGCGCCCTGGCTGCGGGGCGTCTCTCGGGTCGAGCTTGGCGGGTCATCCTGCAAGTGATACAACGGACGCGAGGGGGCCGCACGCGACGAGGGCGCGAGGCCGCGAGCGTCCGGGCGCTCGACCGCTGAGCATGGAGGTGAGGATGGCGCACGACGAGATCTTTGCCGAGCCCAAGCCGTTGCCGACCGATTTCCGGTTCGACCACAAGACCGCCGCGGTCTTCGACGACATGGTGAGCCGGTCGGTGCCCTTCTACCACGAGATGCAGCGGATGACGGCCGACATGGCCGGGGACTTCGCGGTCGACGGCACGAACCTCTATGACCTCGGCTGCTCGACGGGCACGACGCTGATCGAGCTGGCGCCGGTCGTCAGCCCGGGCGTCCGGCTGATCGGGATCGACAGCTCCGAGGAGATGCTCGCCCAGGCCGAGCGGCGGCTGGCCGAGCGGCCCGTGACCCGACCGATCACGCTCGTCCGCGCCGATCTCCACGACGGTCTCGAGCTGGAGAACGCCTCGGTCGCCATCATGACCCTCACGCTGCAGTTCGTCCGGCCCCTGTACCGCGAGCGGGTGATCCAGGCGATCTACCGGGGCTTGAACCCGCAGGGCTGCCTCATCCTGATCGAGAAGGTGACGGTCAAGGACTCGTTCCTCAATCGACTCTTCATCAAGTACTACTACGCGATGAAGCGGCGCAACGGGTACTCGGAGATGGAGATCGCCCAGAAGCGCGAGGCGCTGGAAAACGTTCTGATCCCCTACCGGCTGGACGAGAACCGCGACCTGATTCGAGCGGCCGGCTTCCGGCACATCGAGGTGTTCTTCCGCTGGTACAACTTCTGCGGATTGATCGCGGTGAAGTAGCCGGCGCTCGCGACGCCATCCACCCCCGTGCAGATCCAGATGGACGCCCTCGCACCGACGCCCTCTCGGGAGGCAGCAACGAACGCGGTGGGTCCCGCGAAGCAAGGCGCGGCGGCCTCGACCGGTCCACCCTCCGGGGCTGGGCTGCCCCCGGAGCAGAGCGCCACGCCGCACCGTTCCCCGCCGGCCCGCGCGCCAGCGCCCGTGCGGATCGGGCGCTGGCTCTTCCGTTTCCGCAACGCCGTCTTCCCCCTCGTCCTGGTCGCGATCCTCGGCGGGATTCGGCCCGCGCGGATGACGGGCGCCGGCGCCGTCGACTGGGGCGATCTGGCGGGCCTGGCCGTTGCGCTGGCTGGCCAGAGCCTTCGCGTTGCCGTGATCGGTTACGCCTACATCCGGCGAGGTGGCAAGGACGGACAGGTCTATGCGAGCCGGCTCGTGACCGAGGGCTTCTTTGCCCACTGCCGGAACCCACTCTACCTCGGGAACCTGCTCGTGCTCCTCGGGCTGTTCATGGTCCATGGCAACCCGTGGGTCTTCGTCTTCGGAGGCGGGTTCTTCGCGCTCGCCTACGCGGCCATCGTGGCGGCCGAAGAGGAGTACCTCATGGCCAAGTTCGGCGACCAGTATGCCGAGTATTGCCGTCGGATTCATCGCTGGCTACCGGATCTCCGGGGCCTGGGGCGCTCCATCGAAGGGATGCGGTTCGACTGGCGGCGCGTGGTCGTGAAGGAATACGGCAGCGCCTACGCCTGGCTGGCGGGGGCGGTGCTGCTCCTGGTCTATCAGCGGGCGCCAGCGCTGACGGCGGCGACGGTGGTGAGCGCGGGAATCGTGCTCGGGCTTCTGACCGCCGGCTGGGGAGCGGCCCGCCTCTACAAGAAGCGCGGGCCCGGCCCGACTCCGCTCACTTGAGGTTCGCCGCCGCGGCCCGATCCAGGAGCCAGGTCAGGAGCCCCCCAGTTGGGCGCACGCGAGCCACCGGCAAGGTGGACGCGGCGTTCCGCAGCGCGTCCGCGACCGGTCGGGCCTTCTCGGCGCCCGAGACCAGCAGGAGGACGTGCCGCGCGGCATTGAGCACCGGCAGCGTGAGTGTGATCCGGGCTCGCACGGCCGCGGCCCGCGCATCGAGGGCCACCACGAGCCGGACTCGCTCGTCGAGGGCCGGCGAGCCGGGAAAGAGCGAGGCCGTGTGCCCATCCACCCCCATACCCAGCAAGATGAGATCGAAACGGACCGGGGCGGGCTCGAACGTCGCCCGGAGGCGGCGCTCGTACTCCGCGGCGGCGGCCGTCGGGTCCGGCGCCTCGCCCGGAATCCGGAAGATCTGGTCCGGTGGAATGGGGACGGCGCCGAGCATGGCCTCGTACGCCATGAGGTAATTCGAGTCCTTGTCGGTCGGGGGCACACACCGCTCGTCCCCGAAGAAGATCCAGGTGCGCGACCAGTCGAGCCGCTGCCGGACTGGCGGAGCTGCCAGTCGAGCGTAGAGCCCCTTGGGGGTCGTGCCCCCCGCCAGGGCCACGACGAACCGGCCGCGCTCTCGGATCGCATCGGCGGCGGCGTCCGCCACGACGCCGATGGCTTCCGCCGCCAGGGCGTCGAGATCGGCCACGATCCGCGTACTCGCTCGAACGTCAACCGTCATCGCTGATCCCATTGCTGTCGTGCCTATCTCGTCGACCTCGGGAGGTCGGTCCCTGTGCCAGAGGTCAGGCCAGGGCGGTCGAGATCACCGCGGTGAGCCTCTCGATCGCCGCCAGCGCGCGCCCACTCACGTGTAAGCGGATCGCCCGCCGGCCTGCCTTGCGCAAGCTGTCCAGGTCGGCGAGCGCCTGAGCAGCGCGGAGCGTTGCCAGCCCGTATGCTTCGCCGGGGATCGCGACGTCGTCCTTGTCGTCGATGACCAGCTGGAGCACAACCACGCCGGCGGGCCCGGCACGGTGGAGCTGCCCGGTCAAGTGGAGGGCCCGCGGCCCGTAGCCGAGCGTGGCGGCGACGCCGAGCTTGTCCCGGATCAGCGTCCGGAGCGCCTGGAGCGCCTGCTCGATGCCGCCGTCGGGATGCACGTACGCGAGAATCGCGACGTAGTCACCTGGCTTGACCTGCTTGAGGAACTGCCGAGCTCCCTCCACCACCGATGCGGGCTTCCCATCCTGACTTCCGGAGAGCTGCACGCCCTCTGACTCGCAATCCACCGGCGGCTCCGGCAACCGCTTGGAGCGTTTGTATCCCACGAGGATCTGTTCGACGGTCTCCGTGGCCGCCTCCAGCTCGGGCTCGTCGAAGGGGTTGATGCCGAGCAGCGAGCCGGCCGCGGCCACCGCCAGCTCCCACCGGAAGAACTCCGCGCCGAGATCGTGGAGATCCCTCAGCGTGATCCGGTGGACCGGATGGCCGGCCGCCTCGAGGGCCACCAGCTCCGGATCCGGTGGCTCGTCCGCCAGGGCCAGAGAGACGAACGCACGGTCGGCGCCGTACGCCGCGCTCGGGCCGAGGGGCTCGCCGTCGATGGGAATCAGTCCCTTCCGGTCCTTTCCGGTGGAGGTGGCGAGGAGCTGCTCGATCCAGACGCCGAACGGCCGGATCTTGGCGGAAAGCACGAGCGTGATCTTGTCCCGGCCCTGCTGGGCAGCACCGGCCAGCATGGCGCCGAGGGAGAGGGCCGGATTTTCGCGCACCGGCACCGCATCTCCGCATGCGGCGACCATCTGCCCCGCGCGCTCCAGGAGCGCGTCGACGTCGATGCCCATCAAGGCAGCCGGAACGAGCCCGAAGAATGACAGGGCGGAGAAGCGCCCCCCGATGCTCGGGTGATTGAGGAAGGTCCGGCGGAAGCTTCCGTCCTTGGCGAGCTTCTCGAGCGGGGTGCCGGGGTCAGTGATCGCGATGAAATGCTGGCCGGGCCTCGGCAGCTTGCCCTGATCCGCCTGCCCACGGAAGAACCGGTAGAGCGCGTTCATGTCCGCCGTGGTCCCGGACTTCGAGGAGACGATGAAGAGCGTGCGCGCGAGCTGGACCCGGGCGAGCGCGGCCTTCACCGTCGCGGGGTCGGCCGAGTCCAGCACCAGGAGATCCGGGAACCCGACCTTGACTCCGAAGATCCGGCTCATCACCTCGGCAGCGAGGCTGGAGCCGCCGGTGCCGAGGAGGAGAATGTTGGAAAAGCCGAGCCGCCGGATCTCCGTGGCGAACCCCTTCAGATCCGACACGTACTCTCGCATCAGGGTCGGTGACGTGAGCCATCCGAGCCGATTGCGGATCGAGGCTTGAAGGTCCGGCGACTCGCTCCAGAGTGTCGCGTCCTTCAACCACACTCGCTCGCCGAAGTCGACTGATTCGAGTTGCCGCAGGGCCTCGAGCGCGGGGGTCAGCGCCGTCATCCCGGCCTCGGCGGGCGCCGGCGCCGCCGCCTCCGGCGGCGGGTCGTCCAGCGAGATCGCGCCGTCCGCCTCGACGATCTCGGTGGGCTCTTCGCCGACGGCCAGGATCGCCTCGCGAACCACGTCGTCGAGCGACTGGTCCGGCGCTGCCGCGACCGGCGCCGTTGCCGTCGCCGCTCGGGTCGAGTCGGGCCTGGCCGGCCGCGCCGGAGCCAGTCGGGGTCCGACGAGATCAGCCGGGGAGACGATCCGGTCGGGCCGCGCGCCGCTGGCCTGCTGCGGCCTCGGATTCGCAGGCGCGCCGGGCACGGTCGACCGGGCCGGTTCTGGTGCCGGCGGCGGTGGTCCGCCGGGAGTGGAGGGGCGGGCGGAGACCGAGGGCGCGCTTCCGGGACCGGCCGCCGGGGGGATCGCTCGGGCGGGCGCCGGCGGCGCGTCGGCGGCCATGTTCAGGCGCACGGCGCCCGCGCTGCCGCGCTGGACCCCGGACTCGAGATCGGCGATCTTGGCAACGCGCCGGGTATGCTGCTCATCGTTCGAGAATGCGGTCTCGAGGAACGTGCGCGTGAGCGCGACGGCACCATCCGCATCTAGTCGCAGTGTGCCGAGACAGAGGACGTTGGCGTCGTCTTCGTACCGGCTCTGCTGGGCGCTCGCTTCGTCGTGGACGGCGGCCGCGCGGATGCCGCGGATCTTGTTGGCGGCGATCGAGCCGCCGGAGCTGCTCGTGCACAGCAGCACGCCCAGGTCCACAAACTTATTGCGGACCGCGTTGGCGACAGCCCGCGCGAAGTCAGGGAAGTCGACGGGAGCCTCGGAGAAGGTGCCGAGGTCGAGTACGGCGTGACCGTCGCTCTGGAGCATCTCGACCAAGGTATCCTTGTGGTGGAACCCCTCATGGTCGGACCCGACCGCGATCCTCATCAGTATTTTCAGTATGTCAGGACAGGGGTGAGCTCGGCAAGATTCGGGCTCGACTCCGATCCGCGGGCGCGGGCTCGGGGGTCAGCCGCCGGTGGCCGCGGCATAGAGCCGCCGGTGTTCCGCAGCCACCTGTAGGTAGTGGTCGCGGCGACGAGGGTCCGGGGTGACTGGATCCCCGACCGGTCGAGCGGGCGACCCCAGATCAGAAACGGCCCCGAGGGCGTCGAGGGCCAGCACCGCGACGCCCCGACTCGTGGCCTCCGTCTCGCGGGAGAGGACGAGCGGCCGGCCGAGCGCGTCGGCGAACATCTGCGCCCATGTCCGCGAGCGGGCGAGCGCGCCGCCCGACGCGACGATCGCGTGATCGGACGCGGCGAGCGGCCCGAGCCCCGCATAGATCATCGCCAGCCTCACCGCCACGCTCTCGAGCGCCGCGCGCAGGATGTCGGCCGGTGTCGTGGCCAGGGTGAGCCCGGCGATCAGCGCGCGCGCGCGGCCGTTCCACCCCGGGCTTCGCTCTCCGGCCAGGAACGGCAGCACTGTCGCGGCCGGCTCCCGCTCCAGTGTCGCGGCCAGAATGGACTCGATCTCGTCGTCGCCGGGCAGGCGGAGCACATCGTGGCACCACGCGTAGACGTTGCCGCCCTCGGACAGGGCGCCGCCAATGACGAAGCGGCGGCCGTCGACCCGATAGCGCCAGAGGCCGCGGGGCGGACGAGCGCCGGTGGACGGTGTCACGAGCCGCATGGCCGTCGAGGTCCCCACATTGATGGCGATGCGATCGGGGCCCGTGCACCCCGACCCGATGTTACTCGCGGCGCCGTCGCCGACGGCCGGATACCAGGCGACCCGCCGCAGCGCCGGCCAGCGCGCCGCCCACGGGGCTCGCAGCACACGCCAGGGCGCGTCGCGGTCGCGCAGCGGGAAGAGCTGGGACTCGGCCAGTTCCGAGGCCCCGAGCATCGCCGGATCCCACCGCGCGGCGTCCTGATCGAAGAGCCCGGTGGCCGACGCCATGGAGACGCTCGTGGCGGGCTCGCCGAACCACTCGGCGGCCAGCAGCTCGCCAATCGAGCCCCACCGGTGAACGCGGAGGCGCGGCGACCGCCTCGAGAGCCAGCGCAGCTTGGCGGGCCAGTATGAGGCGTGGAAGTGACATCCGGTGCGGGCGTGGGCAGCCGGCTCATCGAGCTCCGCGCGCAGATCGTCGACGGCCGCTGCGCTGCGCGTGTCGGCCCACGTGTAGATCGGGGTCACGGGACGCAGGCTCGGGTCGAAGCCGAGTAGCCCATGCCAGAACGTGCAGACGCCGACGGCCTCCACGGCGAAGCCTCCGGCCAGGACGCCGTCGATGCACGCCGCGGTGGCCTCGAGAAGCCGGGCCGGGTCGTGCTCGACGCCGCCGTCAGGCGTCACCTGCGGCTCATAGTTGACGCGCGATTCGCTCCCGGCGAGGAGAGAGCCGTCCGCGCCGAAGACGCTGGCGCGGGTCGACGAGGTTCCAACGTCGAGGGCGAGGATCATATGGCCGCTATCGTAAACTGACGCGGGGAGGAGAGTCATGCCGGAGGAGTGGGAAGTCCTGACACTGCGCGGACTGGCCGCCACCGACGAGCGCGCCGAGGAGTTCGTCGGAACGCTGGTCATTCATCGCGCCGGCAGCGCCGAGCCCGTCGATTCGATCCCGGTCCGGGTCAAGCGCTCGATCCTCGCCGAGCTTCACGCCACGCTGGGCCGGGTGCTCACCCGCTCGGTCCCCCTCAAGCACTGACTAGTCGGAGGGGGCCTCGGCGGCCCCCTCCGAGCCTCCCCCAGACAGTTCGTGCGCGGGCCAAGCCCGCGCACGAACGCGGCCAATTCGACGGGCTCGGCCGGAGAACCATGCGGATGCGCCGACTGACAAGCGTTCTCCTGTTCGGAGACGTCACTCGCCCCATCGACTTCCGATCTAAGGCGGTCTGATACCCTGCCACAACGAGAGCAAAATTCTCGTTGAGCCGCGTATAACGGGCTCATGGGAACGCACGATTCGGAGTGAGACTTCGACTCGGGACGCGAGTGTCCCGAGTCAGAGATGAGCCCCGAGTCAGAGATGAGCCGATCAATCGCTGGGCGGGGTGGGGCTCTCCCCGTGGCACACGCTGTGTCGCGGAGCGTTGCCGCACTCACACGGGGCCACGAGATCGATAGTGGTCCGCTTCGGCGATCCGCGTGAGCGCACGGTCCCGCGGGGGGAGCCCCCACCCCACCCGACGGTGAGTCAATGGACTTTCGACTCGGGCCACTAGAACGACGCCCACTGATGAGGGGGCGGACCGGGCGATCGAGGCCGGTGCTACAATGGCGCAGCCTGAGCGGGGAGGACACGAGATGGCACGGGTCACAGTACTCAGTCCCATTGGCGTCGTCGGAGCAGCGCACGTCACCGCGCCCGTACTCCCGGCGGAGCTCACCGGGCGCACCGTCGGCTTCGTCGACAACCACAAGAGCAACTTCGATCGGCTCGTTAGCGACATGGGCGAGCTGTTGATCAGCCGTCATGGGGTCACGCGCGTGCTGCATCGCACGAAGGCGAACGCGTCGACGCCGGCCCCGCCCGAGATGCTGGCGGAGCTGGCGAAGGAGTGCGATCTCGTCCTCGCGGGCTCGGCCGACTGAGGGTCGTGCACGTCGTGGAGTCTCCACGACGCCATCGAGCTGGCGAAGATCGGTACCCCGGCCGGCCTGATCGGGACGACAGCGTTCCAGGGACTGGCCGTGAGCGAGCTGACCGCCTTGGGGGTGACGGGGCTGCCCATTCTGGTCGTCGAGCACCCGCTCGGCGGTGAGAAGCCGGAGGGCGTCAAACGCCGCGCCCGGCAGGCGGTGGAGCAACTCGTGAGTCTCCTGTGCAGGACCTGAGCCCGACACTCGAGGTCGACGATTCGCCGGAGGCGGTCCTCGCGGCCTTCGTCGAGCGCGAGTGGTGCGACGGCCTGCCGATCGTGCCGCCGACCGCGGACCGCGTCCGGGCGATGCTCGACGGCGCCGATCCGGCAGAGACGCTCGGCGCGATGCCACCCCTGTGGCGCGCCGTGACGCTGGAGAAGCTCGCGGTCAACGCGGTCATGGCCGGCTGCGAGCCCGCGTGCTTTCCCGTGATCGTGGCCGCGGTGGACGCGATGCTCGATCCCGCGTTCAACCTGTACGGGGTCCAGGCCACCACCCACCCCGTCGCGCCGCTCCTCGTCGTCAACGGGCCCTACGGGCAGCGGATCGGGCTGCACGCGGGAAGCGGCTGCTTCGGGCCGGGCTTTCGAGCGAACGCGACGATTGGTCGTGCGATCCGTCTCATCCTCATGAACGTCGGCGGCGCCTGGCCCGGGCGGCACGACATGGCGACCCAGGGGAGCCCGGCGAAATTCTCGTTCGCCGTCGCCGAGAACGAGGCGCAGAACCCCTGGGGCCCGTTGTACGCGGGCGACATGGTCACGGTCTTCGGGGGAGAGGCCCCGCACAACGTCAACGACCACGTGTCGACGACCGCGGCGGGGATCCTCCACGCGGTCTCGGACACCGCGGTGTCGCTCGGGTCCAACGTGGGATGGTACTTCTCGCAAAGCCAGATCCTCGTCGCGCTCGGGCCAGAGCACGCGGCCACGGTGCACACGGACGGCTTCACCCGGGCCGATGTCCAGCGGTTCATCTTCGAGAACGCGCGGCTGCCGCTCCGGACGCTCAAGCTCGGCGGGATGTGGGGGATCCAAGACTGGCCCCGGTGGCTGACCGCCGTCCAGGACGAGAACGCCCTCTTGCCGCAGGTGCCGTCACCCGACGATGTGCTCGTGATCGTCGCCGGCGGACCCGGCAAGCACTCCGTCGTCGTCCCCAACTGCACATTCAGCCGCGCCGTGTCGCGACCGATCACGCGGATTCCAGGCGCGCCCCTACACTGACGCGGTCGACGGTCAGACCAACTGGTCCCTCACCCCATATGTGCTCGCCTCGTCTCCGGGACAGTCGAAGGGTCGCGGGTACCGCCGATGGGCCGGCGCTCGTCGACGCGAGATGAAGCGCTGGGATGGCGCCTGAGGTGAGAGACGGATCGGCGAGCACTGGCTTGGTGCGCGTCGGCGCTCGCGCGTTGCCGTGCGGAGACCCGCCGAGGGCTCGCGGGCGACCGCGCTAGGGCGTCTCGGATCAAACCTTCGTTCGAGCGCCGACGTTGCCGCGCAATCGAGCGGGGGAGGTCAGGAAGGGGGGCGGGGCCCTTCCGAGTCATCGAACCGGAGGCGAGATCATGCGGGTGGGCTTCGTGGGAACAGGGACGATGGGCCAGCCGATGGTGGGCAACCTCATCAAGCGCGGGCACGCGGTGATCGCGTATGACGTGGCGCCCGCCGCGCTCGATGCGGCCGAGAAGCTGGGAGCGAGGCGAGCCGGGTCGGCCGCCGAGGCGGCCCGAGGCCACGAGATCGTGATCACGATGCTGCCCTCGTCGCCACAGGTCGAGACCGCCTATCTCGAGCCCGGCGGAGTGCTGGAGGGCTGCGCGATCAGCGCGCTTTGCATCGACATGTCGACGATCGAGCCGTCGGTATCCCGGCGCGTGGCAGCGGCCGCGAAGTCGCGCGGCGTCCGCTTTCTGGACGCGCCGGTCTCGGGCGCCCTGCCGAAGGCCATCGAGGGAACGCTGACCATCATGGTCGGAGGAGAGGCGAAGGATGTCGAGGACGCCCGACCCGTGCTCTCGGCTCTGGGGACGAACATCATTCACGTCGGGCCGGTCGGGTCCGGCGAAGTAGCCAAGATCTGCAACAACCTGATCGCTGGCGTGGCCATGGTGGCGGTCAGCGAGGCGTTCCGGATCGCCGAAGGGTTCGGCGTCGACCCCGCCGTCCTGACCGACGTGATCTCGAAATCGTCGGGGAGCACGTGGGTCATGCAGCACGGGCATCCGGTGCCTGGAATCGTGCCGACCGCGCCGTCGAACCGCGAGTACGCCGCAGGCTTCATGACAGACCTCATGGCGAAGGATCTCGGGCTGGCGGTCTCGGCGGCGCGCCAGCTCCGAGTGCCGGTCTTCGTCGCACCCGTCGCCCAGCAGCTCATGCGCCTGGCCTCGTCGCACGGCCTGGGCCGCCAGGATTTCTCGGCGGTCTACAAATTCCTCGAGCCCTCATCCCATCAGGCTCCGGTCTGACGGGTAGCAGCGGGGATCGCGCCCCGAGGCGCGCGCCGAGACAGCCACGGGTGCGGGGCGCGAGCATCGCTACCAGGCCGGTGTGAATCGATCCCACCGGACTCAGCGAAGGGTTCGGTAGATAGCGGGCGGCCGCGCATGCTCGCGCCGGCGCGCGGTGGGTCCGAGGCGCGGGCGGGCGCGAGCCCGGGCGCCCGCGCCCAATGCTATACTACCGCGGCGCAAAGGAGGCCAAGCTCGTGAGCCTTTACATCATGCTGAGCACCCTGTCGGAGTCCGGACGGAAGGTGCTTCGCGACCGGCCGGGCTGGATTCGCAAGGTCAATCGCGAGGTCGAGCGGATGGGTGTGAAGGTCCGCGCGCAGTACGCGGTCCTGGGGCCGTACGACTTCGTGACGGTGCTCGAGGCGGCCGACAACGAGACGGTGTCGCGCGTGTCGATCGAGCTTGGCGCCCGCGGCTCGGTCCAGATGATGACGATGGCGGCCATTCCCCTGGACGAGTTCATCGCGCGGCTCGAGCACGGGAAGGGACGCCGCCCACGCGCCGGGAGGACGCCGAAGGCCCGATGAAGGTCCTGGCGATCACGCCCGAGAAGTGCACGGGCTGCCTGCGGTGCGAGCTGGCGTGCTCCTATATGCAGACTGGCGCGTATCAGCCGGCCAAGTCGGTAATCCGGGTCTCGCCGTTCGAGGGGCACACGTCGTACGCGCCCTATACGTGCACACAGTGCGCGGAAGGATGGTGCATGACCGCGTGCCCGGTCGGCGCCATCACGATCAACGCGGCGGGCGCGAAGGACGTGGTGGACCAGACGTGCGTCGGGTGCAAGCTCTGCACGATCGCGTGCCCGTACGGGACCATGTTCTACGACCCGGACACCCGGAAGGCGTTCAAATGCAATCTCTGCGGCGGAGAGCCCGCGTGCGCGACCGCGTGCCCGACCGCCGCCATCACCTTCGACGAGGTCGTCACGGTCGACTGGATCGGCCGCTTCGCCCGCGAGCGCACCACCCGCGTCCTCGCCGCCACCTAATGCCGCGAGCCGCAGGCGAGCGTTCGGCTTCGCAAGCGCCGCGGCAGCGGCGCGTCGCTGGTCAATCAAAAGTGACAGAGCAACCGCCCCGCTTCGAGTCCAGGGGAACCGCTTGGCAAGCCCCTCCCCCTCGGCCAGCGGTGCGTCGCCAATCAATCAAGGGCGATCTCACATTCTCCGAGGTCCGGGGGACGCCCGAGACGCCGGAAGCTCCCGAGTCGCCAAGATGACCCGCCACCTCATCATCGGCGGCGGTACGGCCGGCATCAACGCCATCCGGACGATTCGCGCGGAGGAGCGTGAACCGTCGGAGATCACGCTGGTATCCGCCGAGCCGCCCTACTCGCGGATGGTCCTGCCGTACTTCCTCGACAAGTCGATCGCGGAGTCGCGGGTGTTCACGGCGACCCCGGAGGTGCTGGCCCGCTGGAGCGTGCAGACGCACATTGGCCGGCGGGCGGCCGGGCTCGACACCAGGACTAGTGTCTGCACGCTGGACGACGGCACCCGGGTCGAGTACGACGACTGCCTGATCGCGACCGGCTCCAGCGCGGTGCGGGCGCCGGTGCCCGGGGCGAACGGGCGCGGCGTCCACTCGTTCTGGACGCTAGAGGAGGCGCGGGGTGTCCTCGGTCAGGTGAGTCCGGGGAGCCACGTGGTGATGGTCGGGGCCGGGTTCATTGCCTTCACCATCCTGAACTCGATCCTGGCGCTCGGCGCGACGCTGGCCATCGTCGAGATCGCCGCGCGGATCCTGCCCCGGATGATCGACGACGCCGGCGCGGATCTGGTGGCGAAGTGGCTGCGCGACCACCGTGTCACGATCCGCACCGGAGCCTCGCTGACCGGGATCGAAGATGCCAGGCAACGGAAGCGGCTCCGCTTCCAGAGCGGCCCGGACATCGTGTGCGACGCGATCATCATGGCGACCGGAATCAGGATGAACCTCGAGTGGCTCGACGGGTCCGGCGTCCGGATCGAGCGCGGCATCGTGGTCGACCGTCAGCTCCGGTCGAGCGTGCCGAACGTCTATGCCGCCGGGGACGTGGCCGAGGGACCGGACCGGGTCTCGGGCGAGCCCGGCGTTCACGCGATCGAACCGACCGCGCAGGAGCACGGCCGGATCGTCGGCGCGCAGATGGCTGGCCGGGAGGTGTCGTACCGGGGCAGCGTCCTCATGAACATCGTTGAGGTCTGCCACCTCGATGTCGCGTCGTTCGGGGCGTGGGATGATCCGAAGGCCGAGATGTTCAGCGGGCTGCGCGCGGCGCGGCCGGCATACCGGAAGCTCCTGTGGACGGGCGATCGACTGACGGGCGCGATTATCCTGGGGCCATCGAGCGACATCTGGACCACCAACGACGTCGGGATGCTGAAAGGGCTCGTCCAGAGCGGCGTACCGCTCGGGCCGTGGAAGGACCATCTGCGCGGAAACCCCTTCGACATCAAGCCGGCGTTCATCGCGTCGAGCACCACGGGGCAGCTCCTGGCCGAAACCGTGCTGGGGCGCCCATCACTCGCGCCCGGCGGCACGCCGGTGGCGGTATAGGACCATGGCGACACTCCCGACCTCGACTCCTGCAAAGACACGCGCCAGAGCGGAGCCGGAGCCGATTCCCGGCGGCTACGCGGGAAAGCTTCTGCGCGTCGACCTGACCACCGGACGGACCTGGGACGAGCCGTGGTCGCCCGCGCAGATGCGCGAGCTGATCGGTGGTGTCGGTCTCGGGGCGATGATCCTGTATCGCGAGGTGCCCGCGAAGGCCGGCTGGGATCACCCGGACAACCGCCTCGTCCTGGCCACCGGCCCGCTGGCCGGACTCCCCGTGTGGGGGACGGGCGGGCTGACCGTGGTCACCCGCGGCGCCATGACCAACGGGCCCGTCTCGACCCAGGCCAACGGCTTCTTCGGCGCGAACTTGAAGTTCTGCGGCTACGACGCGATCGTCGTCCAGGGCATCGCCAGGGAGTGGGTGTACCTGCACATCACCGACGCCGGTGCCGAGGTCCGGGATGCGGCGCACCTCCGGGGCAAGGACACGTGGCAGACCCAGGACGCGCTGGGCCAGGAGCTCGGCCTGTCCGGCCATCAGCTGTCCGTCTACTCGATCGGGCCTGCCGGGGAGAACCTCGTCCGGTTCGCCGCGATCCAGGGCGACTATGGCCACGTCGCATCGAAGAACGGCTGCGGGGCCGTCATGGGCAAGAAGCGGCTCAAAGCGGTGGCCATCGAGCGGGGGACCGGTGCACTCCGGGTCGCCGACCCCCAGGGGTTGATGCAGGCGGCCGACGTCATCGGCTACGATCTCAAGACCGATCCGTCCGCGCGGTCGCTGTACGAGTACGGGACGCTGCCGGGTGTCGTCAACCTCTACAAGCTCGGCGTGCTTCCGATCAAGAACTACACGACCAACGTCAGCACGGCGGACCTGTCGGAGTGGGAGGCGCCCAAGCTCCGAAACGGCTTCGACCATCGGGGCCACCAGTGCAATGCGTGCGGCATGCATCACTGCCACATGCAGATCATCCTGAGCGGTCCGCACAAGGGCGCCCTCGTGGACGAGCCCGAGTACGAGGGCTGGTCGGGAGCGGGATGGACGATCGGGGCGACCACGAAAGAGGACGTCTCGTGGCTCAACACCGAGCTGGACCGGGCGTGCGTCGACGTCAACGAGTTCGGCTGGCTCTGCGGCTGGGTGATGGAGTGCGTGGAGAAAGGGTACATCACGCGCGATCAGCTCGGCTTCGACCTCCCGTGGGGCGACACGCAGGGAGCGCGGCGCTTGCTGGAGCTGATCACTAGCCGCGAAGGCGTGGGCGACCTCCTGGCCGAGGGGGTCAAGCGCGCGGCTGAGAAGCTCGGGGGCGACGCGCAGAAGTGCGCGATCTACACGCTCAAGGGCGCGGCGCCCCGGGGTCATGACCATCGGGGCCGCTGGGACGAGATGCTGGACACGTGCACGTCGGGAACGGGGACGCTGGAGAGCGGCAACCCCGTCCATCCGACCGAGGTGGGCCTGCCCGCGCGGATCAACCCGTTTGACGGCGAAGCCGTCGCCAGGCTCGTCGCGGGGTTGCGCGGGCGGCGGAACTTCGAGGACTCCCTCGGCATCTGCATCTTCACGACCCGGACCCGCCTGGAGAATGTCTGTCGCGCCCTGTCGGCGGCAACGGGCTGGGCCTACACGGTCGAGGAGTCGGTCCGCTTCGGTCGCCGCACGGGAGCGATCCTCCGCGCCGTCGACCTGCGCTGCGGCAGCAGCCCACGCCTCGAGTACCCGTCCGAGCGCTACGGGTCGACGCCGGTGGATGGTCCGGCCAAGGGGCAGGCGGTCCGCGACCAATGGGAGAAGATGCTCGACACGTGGTACGCGGAAGTCGGCTACGACCGCAAGACCGGCAAGCCCTCCCCACAGACGCTGGAGGCGCTCGGCCTCGACTGGCTGGCCAAGGATCTGTGGCCACGATCCCTGTCGAAGTAGTCGCGTGGGTGACCAGGTTCGTCGGGGGGGATGGCTCGGGCCGTGTCGTATTCGATGAGCCCCTCCAGACAGGCTCGACCGTCCGGAGCGTTCTGGAGGGCGTGTCCAGCCGCTTCCCCGAGCTGCGAGCCGCGCTCTGGCACGAGCGGGAGCTGGGAGAGCACATCGAGGTGCTCGTCAACGACGCCGTCGTCGGCGTCTCACACGAGCTGGATTCCCGGCTGGAGCCCGGCGACCGGATCGCGCTGCTTGGCCAGTTCATGGGCGGGTAGGGATTCGGAGGGGCCTCGACGGCCCCTCCGAGCCTCGAGGGGGACCCCTTGCGCCTTCGAGCATCCCCCGCGACCCCGTTGAGCGGCTGGAAAACATAGCGCACGGGCGATAGAATCTAAAGCAACATGTTCGACATCGGGCTCCAGGAAATGATCCTGATCATGGTGCTGGCGCTCCTCGTCTTCGGCCCCTCGAAGCTGCCCGAGCTTGGCAAGATGGTCGGTCGCGCGATGCGCGAGTTCAGGAAGGCCAGCGACGAGTTCCGGTCTACCGTCGAGACGAATCTGAAGATCAACGAGTTCGACGAGCCTGCCGTCAGTGCCTCGTCTGACGGGCAGCGCTACGGGATGTACGGCGTTCCCACCACTCTGCCTACTGGGGTCGAGCCAACGATCGCGCCGGCTACTGACGTCCTCACGAGCGACCGAGCGGCCACCCCGGAGTCTGCGCCAGTAGACGGAGCATCCAGTGACAACGGCCTCGGTCCCCAGATGTTCTGGGCGCAGCGGGGGTCACGGCTCTGCCATCACCGAGATTGCGGCTGGGTCGCCCGGATTCCCGCGAGCGAACGGATCGGCTTCGACACGGTGTACGAGGCGAAGGAGACGGGGCTGACCGCGTGCCCGGTTTGTGAGCCAGGAAAGACCGGCCCGGCGATCTGAATGACGTAGCCGGACTGTCCATCCGGACCACAGAACAGCGCCAGGGGCCCATCCCTGGCGCTATTTTTCTATGGAGGGTACTCAACGGATGTCTGCTAGACTCCTGGCGACATGAAAGAGCTGACGGCGCGGCAGCGAGAGATCCTCGATTTCATGCAGTCGTTCTCCGCCCGCGAAGGAATGCCGCCTACGGTGCGGGAGATCGGCGCCCGCTTCAAGGTGACGCCCCGCGCGGCGTTCGACCACCTGGCCGCGCTCGAGCGAAAGGGCATGCTCGAGCGGCGATCAGGGGTCGGCCGGAGATCGCGCTCGCTGGTGCCAACGGCTCGAACCACTCAGGATCGGGCACGCCTGGTTCCGATCCTCGGCCGGGTCGCGGCGGGACGGCCGCTGTTCGCCGAGGAGAACCAAGACGGCATGCTGCCGATCGCCGCTGACGCGCTGCCCGGCCGGGGTGAGGATCTTTTCGCGCTCCGGGTCCGGGGCGACAGCATGATCGACGCACACATCGTGGATGGGGATCTGGTCCTGGTGCGCCGACAGGACTCGGCTCGGTCTGGCGACATCGTCGTCGCGCTACTCGACGGCGAGGCGACGGTGAAGCGATTCGTCCCGGAGGGCGCCCGCATCGCGCTGAAGCCCCAAAACCCGGCGATGGCGCCCATCGTCGTCTCGCCGGGCGCAAGCGAGTTCAGGATCCTGGGGAAGGTGGTCGGCCTGCTGCGCGGCTTCTAGTGTCCCGAGTCAGAAATGAGCCGACAAAGCGCCGGGCGGGGTGGGGGCTCTCCCCGCGGGACACGCTGTGTCGCGGAGCGTCGCCGCGCTCAAATGGGGCCACGAGATCGATGGTGGT
>Ga0187892_10000574_pt1 | contig 94918 bp, 79 predicted proteins | sample MA1701073metaG_FD_139345 | JGI IMG/M metagenome (GOLD analysis project Ga0187892, IMG submission 139345) | Bio-ooze microbial communities from a basaltic lava cave in the Kipuka Kanohina Cave System on the Island of Hawaii, USA - MA170107-3 metaG ... | reverse complement strand
GCAGAATCTGCATCGCTTCCCCAAAGAATTGCTGCAGGCTCGCGTAGTTGCCGCTCACTCCATAGTAGTTGTAGTATCCCTGAAGTTTCGGCTTCAACTCTTTGAACCAGTCTTTGACTGGGCTATGCCTCTTCTGACGGCACCATTCGGTGAAACGGTCTAGTACTAAAATTCATAAGTTAGCGTAATAACGTCTGCGGGGTTGAGGGTGCACAATCGTTTTGGTCCATTCAAAAGGATGAGCCTTGGGATTATGCGCCTTGATAAATCGATCAATCGCCTGACGCAGCCGGTGCACCGAAGTGAAGCTGGCGCCCCGTAGGGCATTGCGGCTCAGGATGCCGATCCAGCACTCCACCTGGTTGAGCCAACTGGCTCGGGTCGGAGTGTAGTGGAGATGGACGTTGGGGTGACGGGCCAGCCAGTGGTCCCGTTTCGGTTTGTGCGTGTTCAAATTGTCTAGGATCACATGAATCTCCCGTCCCGGATGTTGGCTGACGATCTCGTTCATGAAGTCGAGAAACTCACGCCGCCGTCGTCGCGGATAGTGGCCGACCTGAACCTGCCCGGTAGCCACATCCAGAGCGGCAAACAGGGTGGAAGTTCCGTGCCGCTTGTAATCATGGCTGAAACCACGCAACGCCCGTCCGCCCGGAACCTTCAAGTATCCTTGAGCCCGCTCCAGCGCCTGAATATGCGGTTTCTCATCCACCGACAAGACCAGGGCGTTGTCGGGAGGATTCAGATAAAGGCCAACCATGTCAGCCGCCTTGGGAGTAAACTCCGGATCGGTGCTCACACACCAACTGCGCCGTCGCTGCAGCTGAATGCCCCGGCGCCGCAAGACCCGCCAGACGTGCATGGTCGAAACGTCGCCCAAGGCCTCAGCGACCAAGGAACCATTCCAGACGGCATAACCCGAGGGCGGGGGTTGATCCAGCCGTTCGAGTATCCGCCGCTCCACCTTGGCGTCATAGCGTCGTGGTGCCCCCGAACGGGCTCCATCGCGCAACCCGGTCAATCCCTGGCGCGCAAAGCGCAGCCGCCATTTGCTGACAGTGGCGGTTCGTTGCTGCAACTGTTGCGCAATCGCCTGAGTGGCCAGGCCCTCGGCCGCAGCCAGGATGATTCGGGCTCGCAGGACCAGCCGTTGCTCGGTTTTGGCCGTTCGCACCCATTGCTGTAAAGTCTGGCGATCGTCTTCGGTCAGAGTAATCTTCGTCACAGGTCGGCTCATGCCGACATCATACATTATTACTCTTATTAATGACACTAAGTACTAGTGAGCTCCGTAGTTTCCTCCGGGAGGTGCGCCTCTTGACATGCGCCTTCCCCTGGCGATCCTGGCCCCAGCGAAACTCGAAACCCAATGTTTTAAGGGCTAACCCTAACCAAGGACTTTGACTCGATCCACCTCAGCCAACAACTAAGAGGCGTGCTCCCAAACGCTCCTAATCCAAACGGGGGTTTGCAGCAGAATCAAAAACATGAGTATTATTGTTCCCGTCACAAGCTCAAAGTGGTGAGGTGGAGCGTGTTTGTTCCTCTTCGTTCCTCCACCTAGCCTTCAGCATTCACAGCGGCAAGTAACGCCTTGATATACCCGAATGTGTAGGCAAAGGCTTGCAGTCCGCCTGGATCGGCTGCCACTCTCGGAACATGATCCGGCATCATCATCCCGTCGTAGCCCACCTCCTTGTAGACCCGCATCGCCTTGAGCATGTCCACATCGCCGTTGTCGATATAGGTTTCCTGGAAATTCAGGAAGCGGCCCTTGATGTTGCGGAAGTGCACATTGAAGATTTTCTTGCGGCTGCCAAAGTGGCGAATGACATCGAGGATTTCTTTACCAGGGTCTTGCAGCATCTCGGAAACCGTTCCTTGGCAAAAGTTCAAGCCATGATAGGGGCTTTCCTGGATGCTGAGGAAGCGCTTCAGTCCGTCCGGGCTGCCCAGAACAGTCTCGACGCCGCGGTAACCCTTGCCTGGAGGCATCCCTGGATCATGGGGGTGACAGGCGATACGAACCTTGTGTTCGTTGGCTACCGGAACCACTCGCTCAAGAAAGTAGGTAATCCGCTCCCAATAGACATCAGGCGGCACAGGACCCGCCTCGGTCAACGGCGGGTCCTGCTTCGCTTTTTCGTAAACAAAGGTGCTGTAGGTAGAGCGGCCTCTCCCGGGCGTTGAGTCGGACCGTACCACGCCCAGAATGCTCATGTTGTATTTCGCGGCGGGAATGCCAGCCCGGCTGACGTTGCGAATCATCTGGCAGATGTTGTCGATGTCCTGGTCGCGCTGCGGGCTCTTGCCGAGCATGATGCTGGGGAGTTCCGCCCTTGTGATGTATGCCGAGCTCAGCGGCAGCGGCACCATGTCGAGGTGGATGCCATACGATTCGACACGCTCGCGCAGTCTGGTGAGCCCCTCCACGCTCCAGTTTTCATCCATTTTAGCCGAAGGCAGCGAACTGCAGATGTTGCTAACTCCCAGCGAACACAAAACTTCCAGGATTTCATTGGATGATCCGTGCTGGGTACCCACTTTCATTAGCGCCTTCCCTGGCAGCTTGGGTCCTGAGTTCTGCGATGAGCCGGCCGCTGCACCAACCGCACTGGCCCCGGCCGTTGCTCCCGCCATTCGGAGAAAGTTTCTGCGATTCATGAGTTCTCTCCTTCGATCAAAAGTGTGTCGCGACGCTGGGAGACCGTCCTTGAGGGCGGCCACTCGGATTGACGGGTTTGCCCGCCCATCGGGTAGAACTGCTCATGGTTCAATCCTCAACGGTCCGCTATCCAGCTTGTCTGCGCGCCTGGATGCCAGTTCCCGTCGAGCGATGGCAGTGAGCAGCAGCAACTGCGCCGTCACAAATCGCAGCGGCTGTTTCCGAAAGTAGGCCACTGTTGCCCGAATCAGGGCCTTCGCAAATCGAACGGTGTTCTCACCTGACACGTTCAACAGCCAGGGATCGTCCCATCGAACTGGCCCCAGTCCTTTGCGGCCCAGCGGCGCAGTCAGCACAACTTTTTTGATCTGAGACTCAGGCAGGAATCTGTAGTTGTGCACCCATCCGTTGCCGCTGAACCCAGCCGCACCTGCTCCCCAGGGAAGAGACGTGGCGAACGCGACGCCGGGATAGGTGTTGATCATCACCATTCCGTGGCGCATTTCCGTGGCAATTCTCCGCGTTTCCGGCGAACCGGGCGCTGCCGTGAAAAGAGAGACGCCCAGATCGCCGGCAATCTCATTCGAGTTCGCCAAAGCCAGAGCCCGTTTCGAAAAATCTCTCTCGGGCAAAGGCAACAGACCGATGATTGGACCAAACGCTTCTTCGCGGAAGATGCGCATCTTTTCATCAATTCCCCGGATCAGGCAAGCGGGAAAGTGCCGTTCCAATGCTGCCGGTTTCACCGGAGTCAGTCTGGCTCCTTTCGCACTCAACTCGGAGGTTAAAGTCTCCACTCTCTTTGCCGCAACTGCATCCACAAGCGATCGCCGTCCTTCCTGGCTGCCCCCACGCCTGGCGGCCCACGTCATTTCCTTCCACAGCGCTTCAGCAAACAATTCCTCCTTCGAACTTGGGACTATGGCGGCCTGGAAACTCACGCAGTGCTGCCCATTGTTCGCCAGAGCACCGAAGGCCACTTGGCGCGCGGTGTGGCGCAGACTTGCCGGCGATGAAAGTGCGTCCGGGAAAACGATCGCGAGTGTGACACCTCCGAGTTCCGCCGACACTCTTCCAGCACTCGCAATTTGAGTGACGGCCTGCGCAGTGCGCGTGCTGCCAGTCAAGTGAATGTGCGAGAACTCTGGCCGTGCTGCGAGCTGGGCACCAACGTCAGGACCACCGCGAACCAACCGGAGTGCGCCGGCTTCGATGAAGGGCGCAAGAATCTTCTGCAGGTGAGGTCCAACGAACTCGACCTTCTCAGAGATTTTCGCCACAACCCGCTGCTGACGAAAACACAGAAGGTGCACGATATCCAGGACACCGATGCTCGCGAGATTAAAAGGCAACAGGCACAGGGCCAATCCGGAAGCGACAGGCTCTGCGAATGCAGGCTTCTCAGCGGCGATCCTCGGCCGTGCAGAAGCAATCGGATTGAGCAAGACATGTCCCGTGAATCCGGGAAGCAAGAGCGACTCGAAGGCATTCGCCGGCAAAACTTGAACGGCATCGTGATTGGCAAAGTTGGTGTGGCGAAAGTTAGCCGGACGACTACGGCAATGGTTCAACGGCAACGAGGGATCGGTGCCTGCCCGTATCCCCTCCGCAGTCGAAAGCAAGCCCCAAACCGACGGGAAAACAGTCTCCAGCCAAACCTCTCCAGGCGTCACACCCATGCGATCGGCAGTTTCCAGGGCCAGCGCATTGCCGCAAGCCAGGAACAAATCGGCCGCTGCGTTGAGTAGGCGCACAACAGAAGCCACGGATTGCTGATTCCATGGCTTCGCCTGTTCGGCGTTCTGCAGACTCTGGAGTGTGGCGTCGATGGACGATTGGATCATTGCAGGCAGGACAAGCCAGCTCATTGATCGAATGAAATGAGCCAAGGAGAACCGCCCGAAATCGAGAAGTTCTCCCAGGAATCACGGCTACGCTTCCGAAATCACCACCTGTTGGAAGGTGGGCGGAAGGGATTGAAGCTGGCTTGAGGAAAAGCCGGCGTTGCGGAACATCCTCTCGTATTCGGAAAAAGTATAGGCATCCCCAGCCGGTGTGCTGCCCAGCATCATCAGGCTGAACGAGGCAGCGATTGGCGGCGTCACTCGGTCCTCATTGGGAATGAACTCGAGCGTGACTGCGCGGCCCCCCGGACCCAATGCGGCACGCACTTTGCGCAGCAATGTTTCACAGGCGGTCGTGTCGAAGTGATGGAGGAAGTTTGTGAGCAACACCAAGTCGTAACCACCCCCAAAATCCACTTCAAAGGCACTGCCTTCAATGGTGCGATATCTGCCGGCAACTCCCGTGGCCTGCGCGTTCTCCTTGGCAACCGCGAGAACATTCGGCCAGTCCACCGCGACGATCTCTGCATTGGGATTGTGCTTTGCCAGGGTGACTCCAAACAGTCCGTGCCCAGCCGCAATATCAAGCACCTTCCACTTCAGGCCTGAGCCCGCATCAACAAGCTTCGCGATCAGCTCAGCGGGCAACGTCATGAGCGGGGCCATGGCCCGCGCGAAATCAACCCAAATGGGATGGTGGGGCTCGAGCGTTCCTTCCGGGCTGATCACCGTGCCGCCCTTTCGAACGATGGCAGCAATATCCCGGAACCCGTCCTTCAATACCGGTGAACTCAGGAATTCTGCGGCAGAGCCGATGTAACCGGGCGAACGACGATCAAGGAACACGGCAGAGTCGGCAGTGAGGCTGTAACTGCTTTCGTTCTTAGTGAGGAATCCAACAACGACGAGGTAGTCGCACAGGATGCGGATGCCGCGCGCAGAGGTCGCGAGCTGTCTTGCAAGATCACTGGCGGTTCCAAGGCCCTGACCAATTGCCGTGAACAGTTCCAGTTCAATCGCAGCTTTCAATGCCGCAGTCCGCTGGTAGGCATTGATTGTGTCAAAGAAGAGTGCCGGTGAGGGTTGTGCGGCTTGGGCGGGTTGTAGCATAGGAGGCTCCCTTTTGTGAGAGATTTAAGGACAAATTTCAGTATTCTATCCGGATCTTGCTTCAGCGTCAGCCAGCCAGCCTCGCTTCAGCTGATCTGGAGGCACACTCGATAGATAAGGCTTGATATCCAGAATAGGCGTGCCATCGAGCATGTCCACACCACGAATTCGCAGAGACGTACCTTGCCGAGCCAGCAACCGTACGACGGTAAGCCCGACGGGATTTGGGCGTTGTGGCGACCGTGTTGCAAAAACACCGTGCGGCTTGTTGTCTGCAGGCGGAGTTGCCATCAGTTCACAACCTTTCGTCCGGTCGAACACCCAGATGACGAACAGGTGCGAGAAGCCTTCGATATCGGCAAGTCCGGTCTCGAACTCTGGAAGAATCTCAAGAGTTCCTTCGGCCTCATGCTGTGCTCCGAGCCCCCTCGGAACCTGAGCTGCTTCGGCGTAGGGACTGCGCACGAACCCGATGGGTTGTGGTGTGAACATGTGTGGCTTGAAAGACAGGGCACAGGCGTTTCGTCCTCGTGATTTAACGCACGAGGCCGTTTAAGACGGGCAACCGTAGCACCGCAGCCAGACTTCTGGCTATTTGCCTTCCACTTCAACGATCATCTCGACTTCCACCGAGATGTTCATCGGCAGTGCGGCCATTCCAACCGCCGAGCGCGCATGCTTTCCTCGCTCCCCAAAGACTTCGACCATGAGATCAGAAAACCCGTTCACCACCTTGGGCTGATCCGTGAAGTTGGACGCTGAATTCACCATACCCAGCACCTTGACGATCCGCGTGACTTTGTTCAGATCACCCAATTCGGCTTTCAGGACCGCGAGCTGATTGATCCCTGTAAGGCGCGCTGCCTGGTATCCCTGTTCTATGGCTAAATCCTGACCCAAGCGACCGGTCATGTAGCTGCCGTCCTCTTTCCGTGGCCCTGCGCCCGCCAGAAAAATGAGGTTTCCAGACCTGACAGCAGTCACATAGTTTGCAACTGGTTTCGGTGGCTGCGGCAACTTGATGCCTAGTTGTTTGATCTTGGATTCGGCGTCTGCCGATTTGGGTGAGGCATTCTGGGCGGGCAGATCCGGAGAAACCAGAAGCAAAGACAAGCAGGTGAGCAACGAAAGAATCATTCTCATAGAGTTTGCCTTTCAGTGATTTGTTGAAGTCACATGCAATACACATCCCCGGGTTGCATTAAGGCGGCCAGACGCGCGCCAAAGCATAGCAGAGTTTCGAATGATTCTTTGCGGTTTCGAAGCGTCGCGCAAACGGGAGCAGCCAGAAGGATATGGACCTGCTCAAGCGCCGCACCGCCCTTGTCGGTCGCCTTACTTCTGCTTCGTTCTAGAATTTCGCTTCAGCTTGGTCTTCTCCAGAAGTTCCAAAGCCTTGGGATCCTGGGGATGCTTTTGCAGAAAAGACTCCAAGTATTCGCGGGCTCGAATGGGTTCGTCGGCGTAGAGAAGCGCTGTTCCCATGAGCAGGAGCGCTTCATCAAGTTCACGAGTTCCTTGCAAGGAAGGCAGCAACTCCTCAAGCACCTCGACAGCTTCTTCAGCCTTTCCATCCCAGATGGCATCTGAGGCCTGCTTGAGGGTGGCTCTGACTCGAGATGCATCCAGCTTCGATTCCGCTTTGGCGCTGGATATTGGACGGTCATCGGACGTTAGCGTCGAAAGGATCTCTTCGTAACGTGCCTTCCGAGTCGGGTCGCTCTCCAGCTCAATGGCTCTCTTCAGGAGTCGGGCTGCCTGTCCAGCGTTTCCATCCTGATGCTCCAGTTGAGCCCGGAGGGCCAGCGCCATCGCTGATTCCGGCGCCACCCGAGACCAGTGTTCCAAAGTCTGACGGGCACCCGCCCTGTCACCGGTCTTGAGGAGCAGCAAGCTCAGGTTGTGAAGCGCTTCCGGCAGATTGGGCTCGAGTTCCAGGATTCTTCGATAAAGATCCATCACTTCTCTGGTAGCACCTTCCTTCGTCTTCTGCAGAGCCTGGTCAAAAAGATCCCCCGTCTTGTTCTGGGACGTCGAAGAGCGAACTTGGCGAGTTTCACGTCTGCCGCCCAAGCCCAGCAGATGGTCGTTCACATAAGCCATGGCTTCACTTTTGTCATCTTTCTTCCATTTTTCGAAGTCGCCGCGGTATTCCTCGGTAAAGAGTTCAAGAAAGACGAAGCCGTCCAGAGAATCCTCTTCGTCCAAGCTCATCAGGAAATCGAGCCCTTCATCTTCAAGGCCAGGCTGCAATTTCTTCATCGCTTCCCACTTCGCGAGTAGCTTCTCCAGGCAATCTTTCTCTTCGTTGAAAGAGGAATGATGGAAACGAGCTGATGGAAAATGCTTCTTGAACAATTCCTGGCGCCACTGAATCTTGGCCTTGGCATATTCCTGCCAAGCCGGCACCGTCGCCTCGGGCACAGTTTCGAACAAAGAAGGATCTGCGGCTTCCTCTACCATGCTCAGATTCAGAAACTGTAGCGGAACAATCTGATGATGGCGTTCCAGTGACTTTCCATTCGAGCTTGCCAGCCTTTCCAGAAGCTTCCAGGCCAGCGGGTATTCCGGATCAGCCAGAAGACAAGAATAGACATACTGGGTAGCCTCACTATTCCGCCCGAGCTTGGAGAGCGCATCCGCTGTGAAACGATGAGCCGACGCATCCAGAGGAGTCCTTGCCAGCGCGGACTGATAGCACGTTAAAGCTTCTTCGAATTGGTTGTTCGCGAAGAAACAGTCGCCCAGATGAAGGTAGGCCTTTCCGAAGCCAGGCTCGAGCTCAATGGTCTTCTTGTAGAACTCGACCGCATCTCGGTACTGTTCCCGAACAAAGCAAGCCTCAGCTTTTTCGAATAACTTCCGGGCTTCCTGAGTCGCTGGGTTCAGAGGGATATAACGGGAAGCGAGACGGAGCTTGGATTCCTGATAGTAGTGGAGGTTGTCGGGCTCGAGTTGTCGGGCCAGCCGCAAGTGCAACAGAGCCCTGGATAGCTGTTCGCTTTGCTTGGAAGGGTCGGTCTCGTTTGTTGACATCCCGAGGCAGATGGAAGAGACCAACATCTGAGCTTCGGCTGCCCACGGAGTTTGGTTCGCGACTTGGCGGGCCAGCTCAAGCGCTTCTGCAAATTTCTTCGATTTGAGCAAACCCCCGGCCTTTTCGAGGGCTTTTGCGGTTTCGCGGTCGGCCTGCCGATACTTCCCCGGCAGCTTTACCATAAGCTCCCGCGCTTCTGCCTTGTCTTCACTCGATCGAGAAAGCTTCAGCGTCTCGTGGATCAGCCGGGAGGCTTCCTCATGGCGATTGAGCGCAACGAGCAACCTGCCCTTGCGCAAACGGAAGCTGTCTGCTTCCGAAAATGCTGGATCGAGTTTTTCAAGTTCTTCGTGGGCTTTCAGGGCATCAGCGTACTTGCCGTCCTTAAAACAGGCGTCTGACAAAGAGACCAGCAGGCCGACGCGGTCTTTCAGGGACTGCCCTGCAGCCAGACTGGTTGCGCGAGTCAGAAACTGAATCGCCCGCGAAAGATCGCGCTGCTCCAGGCAGCGTTCGCCGGCTCGGTACTGCAGACGAAAATCATGAGTGCTGGCCTTGGCCCTTTCGATCAGTTGCTTCAGCGGCTCCGGGTTCTGGAAGATGGCAGTGAGGTCTTCGATGAGCTGCCGGGCGCTCCTTCCGCCTGTGAGCCGCTGAATCTCTTCCCCTTTGGTGTTGAGCACGAGAAGAGTTGGAAAAGCTTGGACCTTATAGCGACTCGCAACCCTCTGCCCTTCCGGGTCGTTGTCAGCATCCAGCCTGAGAAAAACCTGACTTCGCGAGAACTCAATGAATTCCTGGCTGGGGTAGACGTCGCGGTCCATTTTCTGGCAGGGTGGGCACCAGCTGGCAGTCACGTCCACCACCACGAGTTTGCCCTCACTCTCGGCGATCTTCATTGCCTGGTCGAGCTTGGGAATCCAATTGACTTGTGCTAGCGCGGACGACAGGAGCGCGGTCAAAACAGACGCTTGCGAACACTTCAACCAAAAACAAGCAGGTTGCATGACGATCCTCCGCGTTTGGAGAAGATTTGCCTTCTGTGTATCAACTGGCGCGAATGTGAAGGGATTATAGCGGGTTGTGTTGGTTGAAACGAGAGTTCTGTTCACGTTTCTGAATTCGGCGCCTGAAAACCGGATGCGAGCGTCTCTCCTGTCGCTATAATTGGCCCATGCACAAACTACCATCAGCCCAAACGATGTATCGCGCTCTCGTCAGCCGGGACACAACCTTCGAGGGCATTTTTTACGTCGGCGTCAAGACGACCGGCATCTTTTGTCGCCCTACGTGTCCTGCGAAGAAGCCCAAGCCGGAGAACGTGGAATACTTCGCATCTGCCAGCGAGGCCCTGTACGGCGGCTATCGGCCCTGCTCACGCTGCAGTCCCTTGGAGAAAGAGAAGCAACCTCCGGCACTGGTCAGACGCTTGCGGCATACGGTGGACGAACTGCCCTTCGAGAGAATCAAAGGCGCTGACTTGCGGGCGTTGGGCATTGATCCGTCGACAGCTCGGCGCCAGTTCCAGCGCTACTACGGAATGACTTTCCATGCTTACCATCGGGCGCGCAGGATGGGCTTGGCATTGCAAGGAGTCCGCCACGGCAATCCAGTCATTGAAGCGCAATTGGATGCGGGCTTCGACTCGGCCAGCGGGTTCTGGGAAGCCTTTCGTCGAGTTTTTGGATCTCCGCCCAGCCAGGCTCGCGAAGTTCGCTGCCTGCAGGCCCGCCACATCGAAACGCCCCTGGGAGCGATGCTAGGGTTGGCAGATCAGGAGGGCCTTCACTTGCTGGAGTTCGTGGACCGGCGGGGTCTGGAGAAGGAAATTCTTTCGCTGCGGAGCCAATTGAAGTGCGCTGTAGTGCCAGGCAGCAACCCGCATCTTGAAAGGATCGAAAGGGAGCTGAAGAGCTTTTTCGAAGGAACGGCCTTGGACTTCACGGTTGCTGTCGTGATGCACGGGTCTGCATTCGAACACAGCGTCTGGCAGCAGTTGTGCGCGATTCCTCCGGGTGAGACCAGATCGTATGCCGAGATCGCGCGACAGATCGGTTGCCTGGGTGCAGCGCGTGCAATAGGCAGGGCCAACGGAAGAAACTGCCTGGCGTTGGTCGTGCCATGTCACCGTGTGATTCGCGCCGACGGATCCTTGTGTGGCTATGGCGGCGGGGTCTGGAGAAAGCAATGGCTGCTTCAACACGAAAGGCAGTCGACGGTTCGGCTTCGCTCAGCCTAGCGGCAGGTTCACGGAGGAAGGAATCGATGCAAGCAAGAGTCGAGCGTTTCATGCCAAAGCTGTTTCTGCTCATTCTCTTGGAGCTTCTTTACTTCGTTCCGGGCTGGAGGCTGTTTGCGTATGAGGAGCTGGATGTTCGGGGAGTAAGAATTCACTACATCGTTTCAGGAGAAGGAGAACCGGTTGTTCTCATCCACGGGTTACACTCCAGCGCCGCGATGAACTGGGAGATGCCAGGCATCATCAGCATGCTGTCGAAAGGCTACCAAGCGATCGCATTGGATTTGCCCGGTCACGGTCAATCTGACAAGCCGGAAAGTCCCGACGGGTATGGGGAGCAATTCGTCGAAGACATTGTTCGGCTTCTCGATCATCTCAAGATCAAAAAGGCCCACATTGTCGGCTATTCCATGGGTGGAATGGTGGCTGTCAAGCTCATGACCCGGCACCAAGAACGTGTACTGTCGGCGATCGTCGGTGGAATGGGATGGCTGCGTGAAGAGAGTGGCCTGCAAAAGATGTGGGGGCGGATGCCAAGCAGGCAGGGCACTCGCACTCCCGCCGCTTGCGTCCGCAGCCTTGGAGCATTTGCTGTGACCCGAGAGCAATTGGAGGCGATCCGTGTTCCCGTGGTCATCCTGGTAGGAGAACGGGATCCGACGAAGCGGCTCTATGTTGCGCCGCTGGAGCAAGTCCGAAAGGACTGGGAAGTGATCGAGATTCAAGGGGCAGGACATCTCAATTGCATCGCCAAGCCACAATTCAAGGAAGAAATCAAGAAGTGGCTTGACGGGCACACGAAGCGCTGAAGGTTCCTTTGCCGGGGAGGTAGAACAAGGAGAGCGCTCCCAAGATGCTGACAAGTGTCTGTTGCTGGCCAAAAAGCGGGCCCAGGAAGGCCCGCTTCGGTGCTAGAAGTTTGCTGCTAGAAGTAGAACTTCGCACCTACCTGAATCACGCGAGTCGTCAGACCCTGAATGCCGCCGCCGACCTTTCCGTAGTTGGCAGAAGTGAGATTCCGGTCCACTGAGTCTGGCGTCGGATTGAAGTGGTTGAACAAGTTGAAAGTCTCAACACGGAACTGGAGTGACCGCGATTCGCGAAAGCGTATCGATTTCGACACGGAAAAATCCACGTTGTTTAATCCGGGAAGTCGGATGGCTGCGGTTCGGGAAGAGGTGCCGAACCGGCCAAAAGGCGCTGTAGTGAAGGCGGCGGTGTTGAACCAGCGATCCCACGTCCGCTGGCTGCGCGGCAAGTTACCTTCCTGGCCAGGGACCTGATCGGGTCGCGAACTGATCCCAGTCCCTGTCGTGTCCAAGGTCGCGCGGGTCACCGGCGCCGGGAAGCCACTCTGCTCGGTAATGATCGTGCTCAACTGCCACCCGTCCAGAATATGCCTGGCTGCTCCCTGCATGGACTTGAAAAAGGGCACGTCGTAGATCACCGTCTGAACGAAGCGCTGAGTCAAGTCAAAGCCGGAGACCGAACGCTCCCCCTGCAGGTAGTAGATGTCCTGCGGAGCGCCAATGAAGCTGCCTCCCCCTACCTGTCCGCCGATGTCATTGGGTCCCGAGATGGCTTTAGCCCAAGTGTAGGCCGTGAGGAACGTCAGACCCTTGGCCAAACGGCGCTCTGCCTTCACCTGCATCGAGTGGTAGATCGAGTTACCGATGGATTTGTCGGCCCTGACGACTCGCTGGTAGGCCTGGTTGGGACGGCGAGCGTTGAGAGAAGGGAGGCCCGGCGTGCGCGGGTCAACGACCTGAATAGGCCGGTTCAAATCCTCAAAGGTCACAATCAACCGCGTGCCCTTCGAACCTACGTAGCCGATGTCGAATAAGATGCCACCCGGCAGCTTATGCTGGATGTTGAGGTTCCATTGTTGGATGTAGGAATCGCGCAAGTTTTGATCGTTGCCTACCGCAAAGTTAAGCGCTCCTGTGGTCACCGCTGAAGAAAATGGGTCGTTAAAGAAAACATTCGGCGCACCGGTTGCATTGCCGATGATGCTTGCGCCGGCTGTCGCTTGAGCTCCTTCTGCCATGGCAAAGATCGCGTTGGAAATCTGAGGCGTGAAGTAGATGCCGTAGCCGCCGCGGATCACCGTGTTTTCCAGCTGGGCTGGGCGGTAGGCAAAGCCAAAGCGCGGCCCCCAGTTGTTGCGGTCGGGTGCAATCAGGGGCCGGCCGTAACGAGACGTTTGGGGATTAACCAGATTGCCAACGACGAAGCCGTTCAGCTCGATATTGACGAATCGATCGTCGACTTGTTTGTAGGGCTGGAAGTAGTCATAGCGCAGGCCCAGATTCAAAGTGAGCCGCGGCGTGACCTTGAAGTCGTCCTGAACAAAGTAGGAATGCCAGAGATTCCAGAGGTTGGTAGAGGTATGCGCCGGATTGATGCTGGCGTTTTGCACATAGCCCAGCATGAAGTCTGCCAGGGCCGAGCCGGTATAGGTGCCGGCGAAGGTGAATGATCCGCGTGGCGCCCGGGCCTGCTCGAAGGTAACGTTGCGCCGGGAGATCTCGGCGCCAAACTTCAGATAATGTTTTCCGGCCTGCCAGGAAAGAGTGTCTTTGAACTCAAAGATCTGATTCGAACGATCCCTCGGGCCAATCTGACGCTGCAGATTGTACATAGAATACGCACCGTCCGGGCCGCTGATGCTGATCGTTGGTGGGCCGTATTCGGCAGGCAGGCGTGACACCAGCGGGATTCCCATCTTACCGGCGACGTCATAGGCCTCATCGTTGGTCGTGCCAAAGATTTCGCTTTCGAAAAATTTGTTCCACCCGCCACGAAGCTCGTTAAGAACTCGCGGATTGAACGTGTGCAGCCAGGAAGCGGATAGATTCTGGCTGCGTCCCAGGTTGTCGCGCGTGTCATGACCCCAGAAGGGTATGCTGGCTTCGTAGGTGTCGTTGAAAACGTAACGGCCGTTAATCGAGTCGCGCGTGGAAAAGTTGTGATCGATGCGCGCCAGGTAGTTGTCCTGAGTTGACGTGGCTGCGTTCGAGGCGGAACTGAAGTTGAAATTGCCCTGCTGAGTGTTGGGCTGCGGCATGAACTCCAGAAAAGTCAGCGCCTGCCGGCTCAAGGCGGAACGTGGAATGATATTGTTCTGAATTCCAACGTTCAACGGATCGCGCAACACAATGGGCTGCCGGGTGCTCGCGCTAATCAGTTTGCTGAAGTCGCCGTTGCGGATTTCCACAGGAGGAATGATTACAAGTCCGGGCGCCGCGGCTTGAAGTTGCCGGCCGCTCTCCCAGTTGAAGAAGAAGAAGGTCTTTTCGCGCCCGTTGTACTTGGGAAGAAGAACAGGCCCGCCCACGTTGGCGCCAAACTGGTTCCTGTTGAGGCGTGGGGGATCAACATCCTTTCTTGCGATGGCATCGTAGACTTGCGTCAGCGCGTCGTTGCGATTGAACTCCCACAAGGTTCCGTGATAAGCGGAAGCGCCAGCGCGAGTCACCATGTTCACCTGGCCACCGGGCGCACCGCCCAGTTCCGCCGAGTAGGTGCTGGTCTCAACTTTGAATTCGGCTAGAGAGTCGATCGAGGGAGAGAAACTGTAGGTCATGGCATCGTAGTCCATCATTTCAATGCCATCCATGAAAAAGCGGTTGGCAGTGTCGCGGGAACCGTTGGCTGACATCGCAGTTGACCCGAACGGCGAGTCCGTCTGCCCGATCGAGCCGCGTCCGCGCCGCACCGTGATGCTGCCTGGCGTTCCAGCCTGGACTCCAGGAATCAACTGGGCAAGCTGCACAAAGTTCCGGCCGTTCAAAGGCAGTTCCACGATCTTGGTGGAATCAATAACCGTGCCTACCGTGGATGTTTCCGTTTGGAGCAGCAACCCGCCGCCAACCACATCGATGGTCTGGGTCACTTCTCCTATGGCGAGTTGAAAGTCAACCCGACCCGTCTGCTGCACACCGAGAATGACACGGTCGACTTTCTGAACTTTGAACCCATCAGCGGTTGCGCTGACGGAATACTCACCCGAGGGCAGAAACGGGATGGAATAGGCACCGCCCCCATCGCTCTTAGTTTCACGGGAGACCTGCGTGGCGAGGTTGGTCGCCCGGATGGTCACACCGGGAACAACTGCGCCAGTGCCGTCGTTCACGGTGCCGACTAGCGTGGCAGTGGTTTGCTGCGCGTTTGCCTGGGGGCCAATGAGCAGCAACAACGCTGCTGCCAGGATAACCACCCAAGATCGATGCCAAACCACTGGCTTCTGGTAAGTGAACGAGTTGCGAACGTTCATGTGCTCTTCCTCCTCTGAAGATTTCAGGACAAGCAATCCACCATTCGGGCTGGTCAACGTAAGTGGGGGCCAAGCTAGCTACAGCGCGCGTCACTCGTTTCCAACGTCGGCAGCGCCTCGCACCCATCGCAAAATATCAAGGCAAATGCGCCACCCAAAGTAGCAAAACGGCAAACGCACTCTCGTTTCCAGGCTGCAACTTTCCAATTCAGATTTCCTCTCCACGCAAAGCAGAGGGTTGCCAGCAAGGTTATGATCATACGATAGCATATCCCCAGGCCCATTCCATACTTGCATCGCGAGCGTGGGCGGCCCAGAATCCCGCCGTCTTGCAGTGCCGAACTGGCGCGCCAGCAAGCGAACGCGAGCCATCGTCCACCGGAAAGGCGGCAGCAAGCTACTGCAAGCCATCGGGCTGCACCCCGCAAACTAACGGACTACTACTCCGCCATTAAAGTTCTTGCATGCCTCCACCTCAAAGAGCACTATTCCGTGTTCCAGCAGCTGTTGGTCCCCTCTTTGGAGGCTCGAGTATGGCTTATTCGATCGATAATTATCAGTTTCAGCTGGACGAGTTTTTTCCCGCAGCTATCAAGGACCAGATCACCGAGATTCGAGTGGACAGCCCTGAAGTCGTGATTCGCGAAGCAGAGGGACGCAAGAGAAGGCAGACCCTGACTACCAAAGGGAAGCTCACGATTCTGGCTGCAGATCATCCGGGCCGCCGTGTTACGAGTTCTAATGAGAATCCCCTCCTCATGGGCGATCGCGTGGAGTATTTGGGTCGCATCCTGAGGGTTCTCACGGCCGGCGAAGTGGATGGTGTCATGGGAACCACCGACATTATCGAAGAATTGTTTATTGTCAACTACCTCGTCAAGAGGAATGGAGGACCCAGTTTCCTCGACGAGAAAGTGATTGTGGGGAGTATGAACCGCGGCGGGCTAGCGGGCGCCAGTTTCGAAATGGACGACCGGCTGACTTCGTTTACGGCAGAGCGCATTCACAAGCTTGGCCTCGATGGCGCCAAGACCATGTTTCGAGTCGAAGATAGTGAGGAGTACTCCCTGAGAACGATCGCATACAACGTCCAGGCCATCAACCAGCTCAACCCGTTTGGGATTCCAATCTTTGTGGAGCCGCTTCCCATCAAGAAAGAGGACGGCAAGTACAAAGTGCAGAAGAAGGCTGAGCCGCTGATTAGAACGATCGGTGTGGCCTCTGCCCTAGGTGACAGTTCGATGAATGTGTGGCTGAAGGTACCTTACTGCGAAGGTTACGAGAAGGTTGTTCGCGCCACGACTCTTCCGTTGCTGATGCTTGGCGGCGAATCCAGCGGAGACCCGACGCGTGTTATCGAGGAATTTGCCAGTGGCATGCGGGCAGGGAAAAATGTTCGTGGCGCCCTGGTGGGCCGGAACGTTATTTTTCCGGGCAACGATGACCCTCGAGCAGTCGCCAGCGCGATTCACGGAGTTGTTCACCAAGAGTGGAGCGCTTCGGAGGCCGTTGAGCATTTGGTTAAGGCTCGAGGTGCGGAAATGGATGCGCTAGTACGCTATTTCAGATGATTTTGAGACGATTCGCCTTCAGCGCCGAAATTGGATGGACTTGAACCACAACGACCGGTCTCAAACGGGCGGAAAGTGGTTGTCGATCGTGCTTCAAGCCATTGTGTCCAGTCCTGGAGAAGCCGGGTTGTTTTGCACCACCACCACTTTTGCAGGCCGAAGTACTTTCTCCTCCCACAGATAACCCCGCTCGATTTCTCGGGAAATAACACCGTCTGAGAATTTCTGGCTGGGTTCTGTGCCAACAGCTTCGTGAAGCGAGGGATTGAAGGCCTGGCCAACACTGTCGAAGCTCATGACGTTGCGTTGCTCCAGCAACTGGCGGATCTGGCGCTGAATGGACCGCATGCCCTGGTAGACCTGAGGCTCGGCCTTAAGGGCCTCTGACTGGAAGGCCCGGTCGAAGCTGTCCTGTACCGCAAGCATTCCCAAAAGCAGTTCTCGAATAGCAGACTTGGCCGTTGCATCGCCTTCCTTCGCCACGCGCTTTCGATAATTGTCAAACTCGGCTAGCGTCTTCGCGTGAAGCTCGTCCTTCTCTTGAAGCGCAGCTCTTACCTCCTCCAGGTCGAAAGGCTTGTGCTTTTTTTGGGCTGGATGCGCCGCGAGTTGGCTCGGTTTTCTCTGGCTCTTTTGCATCGTCCACTTCATTCCATTGCCGGCTGGGCAACGTCAGGAGAAGGCGAGTGCTTCAACCCGCAACTAGAATCTCAGATGACAGACGGGAAGGTCCTACTTGATGAAATCGAGAAACTCATTTCTTGTCTTGCTGTCGCTTTTGAAGCGGCCGAGCATGCAACTGGTGATCGTGGTGCTGTTTTGCTTCTGCACTCCGCGCATCATCATGCACAGGTGGTACGCTTCAACGACAACGCCCACGCCCTTGGGTTCCAAATACTTCTCGATGGCGTAGGCCACTTGCGTCGTGAGACGCTCCTGAACCTGCAGCCGGCGGGCAAAAACATCCACAATGCGGGGCATTTTGCTCAGACCGATGATCTTGCTCTGCGGGAGATAGGCAACATGGCACTTGCCATAGAACGGCAACATATGGTGTTCGCAGAGGCTGTAGACTTCGATATCCTTCACAATAACCATCTCGTCATATTCAGCTTCAAACACAGCGCCGTTAATGACCTTGTCGACGTCGAGATGATAGCCCCGGGTCAGAAACTTCAGGCTGGCCTCCACGCGCTCCGGGGTCCGCTTAAGTCCGTCACGCTCGGGATCTTCTCCTAAATGAATGAGAACATCCTCGATCATTCCTGAAATACTCTGAGAGATGGCGTTGGTTTTTTTGTTCATAACAGGCTAACCGAGGAGCGTCTAAGCAACCGGAAGTTCTTCTTATGTCCCCTTTTAAGAAAGGGGGAATCGTTACATCGGTCGTGCCCCCTGAAAATTGGAGCTGGGCATCGCCTCCAGGCCAGCAGCCGTTCCGGTCCTATCGACGGCGAGTCACCGCTCAGAGAGCGGTCTCAGCTGATCGGTTCGTCCCAATTTTCCAGCTTCGACTTGACGCTCGACATGAAGTGGTCGGCCACGGCACCGTCGATCAGGCGATGATCAAAAGTAAGCGTCAGATAGGCCATCGAGCGGATGGCAATTGCGTCATTGATGACCACAGGGCGCTTGCTGATCGTGCCGATGCAGAGAATGGCGACCTGAGGTTGGTTGATGATCGGTGTTCCAAAGAGGCTGCCGAAAACGCCTGGGTTTGTAATCGTAAAGGTTCCTCCCTGCACGTCCTCTGGCGTCAGCTTCTTCTGGCGAGCTCGCTCGGCAAGGTTCGAAGCGGCTTTGGCTATGCCGAGAAAACTCTTCTCGTCCGCATTCTTGATGACCGGCACAATGAGCCCCCAATCGAGCGCCACGGCCACACCGATATTGATGTCTTTCTTATAGAGGATGTTGGTATCCACAACCGAAGCGTTGACTACAGGAAACTCCTTCAGGGCGCCAGCGAGTGTCTTTATGAAGAAAGGCATATATGAAAGCTTGCTGCCCTCGCGCTGCCGAAACTCCTGTGCCTGCTGCCTCTTGATGTCGACAATGCGCGTCATGTCGACTTCAAACACAGTTGTCACATGGGCGGAAGTGCGACGGCTGGCCATCATATGTTCGGCGATGCTCTTGCGCATGGCCGACATGGGAATAACCTCGCTGAGATCATTGACCGGTCGAAAGACTTCTGCGCTCGCAGGCTGAACACGAGCCGCAGAGCGGGCGACGTCGGGAGCCGGCTCGCGACTGGAGAGATGCGAAAGAATGTCTTTCTTAGTGATGCGGCCGCCAAGTCCGGTTCCCTCCAACTGGGCCAAGTCTACAGCCTCTTCCTTGGCGATGCGCCTCACCAATGGAGAGGAACGCACGCTGCGTGGCACCTGCGACTCCTCTTCTGGTTCCGCCACGGGTACTGCTGCCTGGGAAGGTGAGGACACAGGCGCTTTGGCCAGCGGGGCCGCCAGCAGCGCCTGCGCGCCCGCACCAGATTCTTCGGCAATCACACCCACCACGGTATTGATCTGGACTGTTTCCCCCTCTTTCACCCGAATCTCTGACAGGACACCCGAAGCCGGCGCTGGAATTTCAGAATCCACTTTGTCGGTCGAGATTTCGAATAGCGGCTCGTCGCGCTGGACCGGTTCGCCGACCTTCTTCAACCATTTGGTTATGGTGCCTTCGAAGATGCTCTCGCCCATCTGGGGCATGATGACGTTTGACGGCATTCCACTCTCCTGACCTGTGCTGTTTGACCTCGTGGGTCTATCGTGCTTTCGCTCTTCCTACGGGAAGATGATGCAAAGAGTCTTGTTGGTGTCAGGAAGGTCCCGTTGGTCACGGCTCATTTTCGATTCCCACTACAAGCAAAGACGGCAAATGGAAAGACCACCAATGACAAACTGGATTCTAACCCTTCCCTGGACCTTCCCTTTTTCCAAGCGTCGTGCGTTGCTTTACTGAATCCGGGAGCTTGGGCAAAGTGCTCAATACGCCACGAGCTGTCTGGCGACACGGATGATATCCGATGTCTTCGGCAGGAAGAACTCCTCCAGCGGCGGGCTGTACGGAACCGGCGTATCCGGGGCAGTAATGCGCAGGATGGGGCCATCGAGGTATTCAAAGGCCTCTTCGGCAATAATAGCGGCCAGTTCGCCGGCAATGCCTCCAGTTCGCACGTCTTCGTGCAGCAGGATGACCTTGTTTGTTTTCTTTACCGAATCCAGAATGCGCTCTTTGTCCAGCGGCATCAACGTTCGTAAGTCTACCACCTCCAGGTCGATGCCATCGTTCGCCAGTGTGGCTGCCGCTTCTAACGCCAGGTGCACCATGGCGCCATAGGTAATCACGGAGATGTCTTTGCCGCTTCTTTTCACGTCGGCCTTGCCAAGCGGGACAATCCAGTCGCCTTCCGGAAGCTCTTCCTTGATGCGGCGGTACAGGAATTTGTGTTCGAAGTAAACCACTGGGTCTTCGTCGCGAATGGCGGCCTTGATCAGGCCCTTGGCATCGAACGCCGTCGACGGCGCAACGACCTTGAGTCCGGGGGTGTGGACATAATGCATCTCGGGGTTCTGCGAATGAAATGGCCCTCCATGAACGCCTCCGCCAGAAGGCCCGCGGATGACAAGAGGAACACCGGCACCCCAACGGTACCTGCACTTCGCTGCAAAATTGGTGATTTGATCAAATGCGCAGGAGATGAAATCGGCGAATTGCATCTCAGCAATCGGCCGCATGCCCATCAGCGCTGCCCCAATGGCAGCACCGACAATAGCCGATTCGGATATCGGAGTGTCGATCACCCGGTCGTCTCCAAACCGCTCGATCATTCCTTCTGTCACCTTGAAGGCGCCGCCATAAATACCAACATCTTCGCCCAGAACGAAAACGCTGGAATCACGCTCCATTTCTTCCCAAATGCCCTGGCGAATTGCTTCCAGATAAGTTACAGGGGCCACGAATCTCTCCGATCTTCACCGGTGGAAGAACCTGTTGGCAAACGTCAAAGGCGCTTCAGCCGTCTGATCTGAATAGACGCCTTGGAGGGTCTCGCTGGGTTCCGGGAACGGATCATTCTCTGCCAGGCTCACCGCCTCGTCCACTTCTCGAGTGATGCGTGCAGCCAGCCTTTTCACTTCGTCTTCTGAGACCGTCTTATTGCGAAGGAGCGAAGATTCCAGGCGCAAGATGGGGTCTTTCTTCTCCCACTCGGCAAAGAGCTCCTTGGGGACGTACTTAACATCGTCGTGGGCTGAGTGCCCGGTCATTCGGAATGTCTTGCATTCGATAAGGCTGGGACCACCACCATTCCTAGCAAACTGAATAGCCTCCTGCGTGGCTTTGAAGACCACAGCCACATCGTTTCCGTCTATGGTGACTCCAGGCATCCCGTAAGCCTGTGCGCGGATGGAAATGTCCTTGACGGCCATCTGCTTCTCCACAGGAGTGGAGTAGGCATAGAGATTGTTATTGCAGATGTAAATGACCGGTGCCTTCTGAACAGAAGCAAGATTTAGACCTTCGTGCCAGTCGCCCCGGCTGGTGGCACCGTCACCAAAATAGCAGAGGACCACGTTCCTCTGCTTGCGCATCTTGTAGGTCATGCCGATGCCGGCGGCGACCGGGATCGTGTCGGCCAGCATACTGACAAAGGCGACTACGTTCCGCTGCATGTCACCCATGTGCATGTTGGCTTCCTTGCCCTGTGACAGTCCGGTTTTGCGTCCCATGTACTGGGCAAGAATCTCGCGAGGCGTTATGCCGCGGATCAGAAAGGCCCCCATGTCGCGGTGCGAGGGACAGATGCAATCGTCTTTCTCCAGCTGAATGCAGGACCCAACAGCAATGGCCTCTTGGCCGCGACCGACGTAGACGCCGCCAACGATCTTGCCTTGCCGGTAAAGCTTCCGCTCGATGCGCGTCTCGATCTCACGGGTCAGCTTCATGTAGTACAGCATGTCGAGGAGAGTCTTTGGCGTCAACTCCATGAGGCGGGTCTCCTTGGGCAGCTTCACGGGAAAACTGATTCTATCGGACACAAATCAGGTCCAGCCACACCGTGCGATGTTATTGCCTTTTGTAGCATTCAGGAACAAAAAGGCGCCGAAAGGCGTTGATCCTAACCTATGAATCGCTCCGAAGGCTCCTTTAACACTGGTCTTCGAAAAATCCTCCCAAAATGTTCGCAAAATGAAGCCTTGACTCGCTCCAGCTGTGGTGCCTGCTCACCCAAAATCCTGGCCATCGAAGTGACCCCCTTAGAGATACCACAGGGAACAATGAGGTTGAAGCCGTCCAGTTCGGGGTTAACATTTAGTGCGACGCCGTGCGACGTGACCCACCGGCTGGCTCGGACTCCGATGGCCGCGATCTTTTCATCGCCCACCCAGACCCCGGTGGCTCCTGCCACTCGATGAGAGCTGATCCCAAAATCCGCCAGTGTCCCGATGAGACATTCCTCCAGGCGCCGCAAATACCAGTCAAGGTCCTGGCGAAACGATCTAAGGTCTAGTACCGGATAGGCGATCATCTGGCCCGGGCCGTGGTAGGTAATGTCACCACCTCGCTCCGTAAGATGAAAACTTACGCCACGCTTCTCCAGTTCCAGCGGCGCTGCCAGCAGATGCTCGATTTTGCCGGAGCGGCCCAAGGTGACGGTTGGCGGGTACTCAACAAACAGCAAGCAGTCCGGAATCTCGTTTCGTTTTCGCTTCAGGACGATTTCCCGTTGCAGCTCGAGGCTTTGGGGGTACTCCTGCACACCGAGTTCCATCCCCACGACGCATTCGGCTCCCGCTGGGTCGCGGTCGCTGTGCGTTGAGAAGAGGGGTTGATCTCGGCAGATGACGAAAGGCATCGGGAGTGGATCGTATCAAGGGGCTCCTGCCAGACCCCGCGCCTGGCGCAACCATCGGGCATTCTAAACCAGTCACCTAGTTCGTTCAAACTCAAAGAATCCACACAAAGAATGCCTCGGTTTCAATGGCTGAGGCAGGAAGCCAACGCCGGGCGGGGCGCCTCGAGCCAGGGCGCCAGCAAGTCACAGATGTCCCCTGCGTGTTGCTGGCTGCCATGGGAATGAGTCCAGGGCTGGCGACCAACGCCGGCAGATATGCGGGGCGCTGGCTAGAGCTGAAGGCGATCTTCTAGGAAACGGAAACGATTGACGCCGATTTGACCCCTTCCATGAGGGAAGAGCTGATGACCCCTGGGGTTGATGTCACGCGTTCGACTATAGCGATCGCAGAAACGCAATCAAGGCGTTTTGGTCGATATGAGGCAGTTGCTCGAACAGGGTTCGGCTCCTCATTGCCTCGCCGCCGTGCAGTTCAGTCGCCAGCCTCAGAGTTGAAGCTCTTCCGTCGTGCAGAAAGGGGGCCCGCAGTCGAACACCCCAGAGAGGCGGCGTTCGTATTTCCTCAGGCTTGGCATTGCCTTGGGCAATCCCATCCCCGGTTCCCACGTCGTGAAGCAAGAAGTCGCCATAGGGGAAGAAGCGCTTGAAGCTGAGCGCTTGAACCGAGCTCTGACCCGTGACTATGGATGGGAGGTGGCAGCTGGCACATCCAGCTTCCTGAAAGATTTGTTCTCCCCTGCGAACCTCGTCAGTAATCGTCCCACGTGGTGGCGGCCCCAGCAGCTTCATGAAATTGTCAAAATTGTCGATCCCTCTCAATCCCGTGAGTACACTCGGACCGTCTTGCAACCCAGGAATCGGATTGAAGAAGTCAATCTTCTCGCAGTCTCCTCCAGGGCAAGCCTCCTGGGGAAATAAGGCATTAGTGATACCCATCTCATCCCGGTAAGCTTCAGCACCAAAGCTAAGAAGAGTGGCCTGTTGCGCTTTCCAGCCAAATCGCCCGATGCGCATTTTGTCGCCAGCCTTGTCGTGGACGCGGTGTGCCCGCCCGCTGATTCCGTCACCATCCTGGTCGTCCGGGTCTTCCAGTGCCATCAGGGTCTCGTCCGCAATTGCTTCCGCCAGGCCACTACCAAAAAGCTGCAACGATTTCCGCCGCGCAATCACGTTCGCCTCGAGAGGGACGACCGCTTGGGTTTCGTGAGCAGGAATCGAGAACATTTGAATCACCGACCCGCCAGGCAGCTCTTCGAAGGAGCCATCCTCGCGGAGAATTCCGGCTCGCACCTCAGTGATCGTACTGGAGCCGCCAATCCTGGGGACACTGTGACATTCCGCACAAGACCGGCCGTTGAAGACGGGCCCCAAGCCTTCGTCAGGAGTCTCCACTTCTGTGAAATCTTCCAAGCCCAGACGAAAGAGCTCAAATTCTCTGGCGTTGATGCCCCGAACAGGGTCGCCGAATTCGGTCCCGGTAACAATCTGCTCTTGCTGGGAGGAAGACTCCATAGGAGCGAAACTCTGAAAGACGAGCAGTCCTGTTACTAGAAGGACAACCGAAAGCTGCATTCTCCCGAACATAGCCCACCTCCCGGCATTCTGTTTGACTCACTCCACGATGATGACACCGCGCATCATCGTGTGGCCCGCGCCGCAGGGCCTGGAGCATTCGAAGGCGTAGCTACCCTTCTCCTTGGCGTCGAACACCACCTTGACGCTGCCACGGCCTCGCGCTGGAATGATTTGGTTGATGTTGGCCGAGGCAATGCGAAACCCGTGAAACGTGTCGTCGCTGGTCAAGCTAATCTCCAGGCGTGTGCCTTGTTGGACCTTGATTTGAGAGGGCGTGAAGTTGAACCGTTCGGCCACGATGCTGACCCTTCGGACTCGGACTTCCTTGTCTGAGTCCGCAGGCTTCTGGGGTTTGGCTTGGGACTGTGTTAACAAGACCCAACCGAGCGTGGTGATCAATCCAGTGCCGATAAACTTGCGACAAGCCGAAACAGAGATTTGCATTAGAGATCTCCTTCACACGAACTCAGAACCACCAACCGAGTCCCAAATTCCAGCGATTGGGGATTCGGACTACCTCGCTGGCATTGCGCATGAAATTGTAGTCAAACTTCAACGCTACGTCGGGATAGGGGTAATAGGTGACGCCCACAACATGTGCGGATCGGTCAAACTGTCTGAGAGGCAGAAAGCCTGCAGGCATGCGATGTTGAGTGTTAAAGTTTTCGTAGCGATAGAAAGTCACGAAGTCATGCCTGTACCTGATCGGGAACAGATGGGCGGCTCCTTCCAGATAGAAGCCCCGCATGGCCGTGGCGATATTTGGACTGACCCCGGTCTGCCGTTGCAAAGCCCGATTAATCTCGGCTGCATTGTTCAGGTGAGTCGCGGCAAACTGACCGCGCCAATCAAAGCGGCCCTTGCGATATCTGCCGTCGAACTCAAAGAGCCGGGCCTGACCCTTGATGTCGCGCAGATTGAACCCAGTCCGTCCCGTCCAGAAGCTCGTCCCCAGATTGAATCCCGGAACGCCCCGATACTCCAGTCGTCCCACTGGAGCCATGTGACGGCTGTTCTCAAGGAAGCCGTTCTGCCGCCCGCCGCGAAATCCTTCCTCCGCCGAAAACCCGGCGGCATCCAGTGAGGTCATCAGATACGCTTTGTACGCAAACCCTTTCCCCAGGTCTCCGACAAATCCACCCCCGGATCCAAACCAGGTGGATGGAACAATGAAGGTATCGACGAACGGCCGCTCAACACCGTTGAAGCTGGGCGGCTCATGACGTTCATTCACGATCCCGACCGGGGAAAGCAGCATTCCTGCCCGGAAATTGAATTTGGGGTGAATCAGGAAGTCGAGATAGGCCTGCTCGAGCGCGATCTCACCGCTTACTTCCCGACCTTCCACGAAAGCATGTTCGAACTCCAGTTCTGACCAGAAGCGAATGCGGTCCCCGAATCCATGCCCGAACAGCAGCACGAAGCGGTGAAAATCGAAGGTGGAGGGATTGATTCCATCGTGATTGAGATGGGTCTCCATATAGCCGGCATAAGGAACATTCTGAATCTCATCCGAAATCGATGCGCTCGCAGGCGCCGGTGACGCAGTCACCTCCTGCAAAGCGGCCGTGGCGGCCCGCGGCGCGGTCCCAGAGTCCGCCTTTGCACTTCGGACTTCCTGCCCGAGAGATTCGGACTCTGCGCTGGCTTCCTTCAGGTCGCTCGCGAGACCGCTGCCGGAGATCTTCTGAAGCAATTTCTCCAGATTCGCCTCCAGCCGGGTCAGGCGATGCTCCAGCTCTGTCAACCGTTCCTCCGCAGTGGCAGCCAATGCGAAGCCCTGAAAAGCCAGGTTCCAGGCAATCGAAAGAACAATGAGCTGCTTTGCACGCGACCTGAACATGGCTCCTCCTGGATGGGTTCCTTTGCGGCAACCAACCCAGGCAATCTATCCAAATTTTCTAATTGTCACAAGAAATATTTCTGGTTATCTAAATATTGTTACGGTATTGATTGAAACTTCTTTTCTGGCGGTTTGACTGCGATTGGCAAGGATTACAGGGTGTGGAGAGAGGATAGCCCGCTGCAAAACCGAAACCAAGCACTAGCACGTGCTATGGAAGGCCATTCCAGAGCGAGGAGAGGAAACTCAGGACGGAGTCCGGTTCATCACTCCAGGAAAGGGACAATCTTTCGCCGGGAGCCTTCGCCTGCTGCGACGCCAGTTTTATCTCTTTCATCCGCAGACGGCGCGACTCGGCGCGAAGACCCTCTTTTTCCCGTTCTCGGGCGCGGCGCAGACCGCCTTCTCGAATAAAGGCGATAATCTGGGGAAGTTCCGAATGATCCAGCCAGGTGCCGTGTTCTTTGCACCAGTCGACGATGATTCCCGAGCAGCCTGCGAAATTCATGCGGTTCATCAGCTTTTTGCACGAGGGGCAAGGAATGTAAAGGCGCTTCGGCCTCTTTGTGGACTCATCGACTTCCTGGAATGCAGGCTGCCCGAGGACAGCCTCCTGCTGTTCTCGGTCTTGGCAGATTCCCTCGAATGTCTCGCGGTTAACCCAAAGTCCCCCGCAACTCCGGCATTCGTTTAATCGGCTGCCGCCGAGATGAAGGGGCGTCATTGCGACCTCGCAGCGCGGACAGGAGCCGGCCGGCTGCTCCAACTCCTCGGCACTCGACACCGCCGCGCCACACCATGGGCAGTGCTTCATCCCGGCAAAAATCGTGGCAAAACATGACGGGCAGGCGATGGTGGCTAACGAACTCTGGCACCACGAACAGCGCACGTCGTCTGGCTTGGCGTCACCGCCGCAGTTAGGGCACTTCAGTGTTCCGGATGTATGGTCTTTCATGCTAAGTCCGTGAGCGAAGTGTTCAACAATCGTTCTTTTCGACATGAATGCCTTCTCGCTTCATTTCTGAAGAGAACTGATCGACAGAATGGATAAGAAGGGGAGGAACGGGCTTCACCGGATAACGGCATGGTTCCACGATAATCTAACTAGCGATGGTTATGGCAAAGGTCGCAATCGTTGGGTGCGTTGTTCTGTGTGTGGCATTCCATGCAGGCTTGCATGGAAGTGGGTTTTTCTTTGCGAATGACATCCCGCTCGGCAACCGGTCCGTGACAAGTCTCGCAGCTGAAGCCCGCTTCGCGGTGGTGGACTTTGTGAGAAAACCAGACGAATTCGGGGACCTCGTAGATCTTGACCCAGCGAACCGGCTTCTTGGCTTTGTGATGCTCAGCGAGCTTCTGAATGTCAGGAGTGTCGTTCTTGATACTGGCATGGCATTGCATGCAGCTCTCTTCCGCAGGATAGCCTGCGGCAAAACCGGGATCTTTGAGAGCGTGACATTGCGAGCACTCCAGCCCCAAGGTCGTGTGGAGTTTATGGCTGAATGGGATCGGCTGCTGTTGGTTTGCTTTTTCTGCGGAATGCTGGGAACTGGGAGATTGGGCCAGAACCAGGGCCCACGAAAGTACAGGGAATGCAGCAAAAATAAATTGACGAATCACAAGCTCCGGGGCTGCCAAGCCGCGACCTGCCACGCAACCGAACCGGACGCAACGGACAACTTGGCATACCCCCTCTCGGAGATTGGACGCCGTGAAAGGCCGTCACGATAAGGCGAAGGCAACGATGGCATCACTCGATTTCGTTCGGGGTTGTCCCCCTCCGCCTGCAGCGATCACCACGTACTGGCGGCCGTTGAATTCGTAAGTAGACGGCGTGGCATATCCGCCCGCTTCCAGTTGGTGCTCCCATAAAGTTTCGCCGGTCTGTGAATCGAAAGCACGCATTTTCTCGTCCATTGTCGCTGCTATGAAGACGAGTCCTCCCGCGGTCGCAATCGATCCACCAACATGCGGAGAACCAGACTTGGAGATTCCTCGCGCTTTCAGGGCTGGATGCTCTCCAAGCACGACTCGCCACGCAAACTCTCCCTTGTTGAGATCAATGGCTGTAAGATGCGACCAGGGTGGTTTGCAGGCCGGAAGACCCTCGGCGTCGTTGAGCGGAATGTTGCCCTTGTGAGCATATCGATACGACTTGCCCGGCGGAGGATCGATGAGGGTGATGATGAAAGGCACGTCGTTGGAGCTGACAAAGAGATAGTTGGTGGCAGGATCGAAACTGCACCCTCCCCAGATGGCCCCACCCAGGAGGCCCGGCAACAGAAACGTGCCCTCCTTGCTGGGCGGCATATAGATCTTGCCGGTTTTGGATTGATCAAAGATTTTTTTGACGTAGGCATGAGCTTCTGGGGAGACATTAGTGATTTCATCCTCGGTGAAGCCATGCCGGCTGAACGGAGGCGGCTTGACGGGGAACGGCTGGGTGGGTGAGGTGGCTTCACCCGGCATATCTGACTGCGGGACAGGCCTCTCCTCGATAGGAAACAGCGGCTTTCCGGTCTTGCGATCGAACAGAAAGAGCAGGCCGGTCTTGGTAACTTGAGCGACGGCATCGATCCGCTGTCCGTTGTGTCTTGCTTGAACGAGGGCCGGCTGCGCCGGAAGGTCATAATCCAACACATCATGGTGGACTGTCTGAAAGTGCCAGAGCCTTTCGCCAGTGTCGGCGTTCAACGCAATGACCGAATTTCCAAAAAGATTTGCCCCTTTGCGATTGCCCCCGTAAAAATCGAACGATGGCGAACCCGTTGACGCAAAAAGCCAGCCGCGCTCGGCATCAAGGCTCATGCCAGCCCAGTTGTTAGTTCCCCCCGCGTGTTTCCAGGAATCGCCCTCCCAAGTGTCGCCGCCAAATTCGCCTGGTTGCGGAATGGTGTGAAAGATCCAGCGCCTCTTCCCGGTGCGCGCGTCAAAAGCCCGGATGTGGCCAGGTGCGGCGGGTTCGGGACCCTCGCCCCCGCCGCCACCCACCAGGATCATGTCTTTGTAGGCAACCGGCGGGCTGGTAAGGTTGAAAGAGAGACCCGTCATGTCACAGTCGAAATTCTCTTTCAGATCCAGCACGCCACCTGCGCCGAAGCCAGGGAAAAGCTTGCCCGTAGCCGCATCCAGGCAGTACATCATGTCCTTGACCGGCATGAATACGCGGCGCTCGCTACCCTGCTGCCAATAACAAACAGCGCGATTAACCCCCGCCGCGCCGCGTCGCCTCCTTACGGTGGTAGGGTCGAAGCTCCACAGCAGTTTGCCCGTTGCGGCATCGAGGGCGTGCACCTGCAACTGGCAAGTCGACAGGTAAATGACTCCGTCCACTATGATCGGAGTGCACTCGATGGTGGTGGCCGGCCGCTGCGACGCATCCCCGGTGTGGTGAACCCACGCGACCTGGAGCTTGCTCACATTGGATCGGTTGATCTGTTTGAGCGGAGAATAGCGACTGGCGCCCGGGTCGCTTCCGTAGCAATGCCATTCCCGGCTGGCGTCCTTGGCCGCAGGGTGATCCTTCGCGACAACGGGGGATGCGGCCAAGGCAGCTACCAAGGAAGCCGCTGCCTGCTTGAGGAGGTTTCGACGGTTGATCGATTTGGGCATATCTGGTTCTCAGAAACTGCAGAATCCTCTCGCTGTGATGATCAAAGCAAAACGGAGGGCACAGTTTACAGATGACATGTATCGGGCTCAACAGCTATTTGGTGCGGCTGCTTGGGTAATTCACCGCTCTACCCAGCCGTTCTGGTGTCTCCAGAAGCGAAGAGGCAGCCACAATTGATTGAGCTGTTGGCATCAATCACGGGCTTCGTAGCGAACCCAACCTACGATGAACGTAGAAAGAGCGCACTATCGTGGCTGCCGGTACTGGGTGCGACCAAGTCAGAGTCGAGGGATTCTCAGGAGCTGTGGAATCGGTTAGTGAGAGCCCGGCAAGGTAGAAGTCACTTGCGTCCAGGCAAATGCCGGCGCTGTTGACTGCCTTTGCAGATACCGTTTCGGCACGTCGTGTTCCTTTTCATTGGTGCCCGGAAGCAAGGCGAGCTACCCCTTACGAACTTTTGCCCATTTGCGGCTGCGGATAGATCGATAACCGGCTTCCAGAATGCAATTGACGATGTAGCCGTCCTCGTAGGTTTCTCGTGGCGTCCTGCCCTCGCTTACACACTCGACGAAGTGCCGCATTTCAGCTTGATAGCCATAAGCAAAGGCTTCCTCGGGAAGGGGCCGCGTCCAGCCGAAATCCAAGTCGGCCTTTTCGATGACATAGCCCGCCGGGCGGGGTGTGAACGACGTGAGTGCCGTTTGGCGCGTGACGTCGGTAAAGAGCGAGCCTTCCGAACCGTGAATTTCGTTTCTCAAGTCAAGCCCGCCCCGGGTTGTCCACGAAAGTTCGCAGTGGGCAATTCCTCTGCTGCTGAAGCGAAGCAACAGCAATGCATTGTCTTCGCCTCGGGTTTTCTTGTGATGAACGAGCGTGGCTCCCCAAGCCATGACTTCGACCACGGAGTCCTCTTTGCCGAAAAAGTAGCGCGCCGCTTCGATGCAATGGCACCCCAGGTCGTGCATGGCACCGCCGCCGGTTTTCTCAATGTCCCAGAAGTGCGGGCTGTGCGGTCCACTATGCGATTCCCGTGACCGGACCCATAGGACACGGCCAACCCCTCCGCGCTCGACTGTCTCCCTAGCCTTGACCACTGCTGGAGCGAAGACTTCCGTTTCTGCGTAGCCGTGCATCTGGCCTGACTTCCTCACGGCGTTCAGCATGGCTCTGGCTTCGCGAGCGTTTCTCGCCAGTGGCTTGGTGCACACCTGGTTCTTCTTCGCTCTGGCGAGCGCGAGAGCAACAGGCATGTGCTCAGCGTTGGGTAAAGCGATCAGGTAGAGGTCGATATCACTCCGAGCGATGGATCTACTGAGGTCGGTAACCGGCTCGGGTATCTTCCAGCGTCGGGCGAATGCCCGCGCTCGTTTCTGGGAGCGCGAGTAATTCAAAACCACGCGCTGGCCGTTGACGTTGGCCAGACCCTGCATGAAGAACTCAGCAACAAACCCAGATCCGAGAAGAGCAAGGTTGACTGTTCGCATAGAGGTGTTCCATGAAAATGTAAGCCGAATTCTGATTACAATTCCGGCGAACGCTATCATGAAAGGGACCGATATGCGACTATGCGCCAGGAGGAGCTCCCTGATGCTCCGCAGTTCGGCCAAGTTGTTGTCTTGTGGATTCATTCCGTGGCATGATGCCGAGCCCTGACTGAACGACTGTTTTTTAAGGAGGTGCACGATGAAAACGCGGTGGCTGTTTCTGGCACTTTGCTTGGGTTGCTTCTCCCTGGCGGCTGGCGCCGCCAATTGGCCCCAGTGGCGCGGGCCCGAGCGGGACGGGATCTCGCAGGAATCGGGCTTGCTCAAGGAGTGGCCCAACGAAGGACCAAAGCTCCTGTGGCAGGTCAAGGATATCGGTTCCGGCTACTCGACACCCGCAGTGGTTGGCGAGCGGCTCTATTTGATGAGTAATGAGGGCATGCAGGATGAGTTCGTCAGGGCGCTGCAGGTCAAGGACGGCAAACAAGTCTGGTCCAGACGCCTCGGCAAGGTGGGGAACCCGGATCAAAAGCCGAGCTACCCTGCTGCCCGGTCCACACCTGCCGTGGATGGAGACCTCTTGTATGCTCTTGGTTCCGACGGCGACCTCGTCTGTCTGGAGAGGGCCACAGGCAAGGTGCGCTGGCAGAAGAACCTCCGCACTGACTTCGGCGGGCAGCCCGGCATCTGGGCCTACGCCGAGTCGCCACTGATAGACGGCGATGTCCTCGTCTGCACGCCGGGCGGGGCTGAGGCCACACTCGTGGCCCTGAACAAGAAGACTGGCAAACTTCTTTGGAAATCCCCGGTACCAGGCGGCGAGCAGGCGGCCTATGCCTCGGTCATCGCCACCACAGTGGGTGGGACTAAGCAGTATGTCCAGTTCCTGCAGAAGGGCCTCGTAGGCGTAGACGCAAAGAGCGGCAAGTTCCTCTGGCGCTACGACAAGACAGCGCAAGGCAGCCCCGCCAATATCCCAACACCGGTTGGTCGCGATGGCTACCTCTACAGCGCCACCGGTCGAGGTGGCGCCGCTCTCATCAAGCTCAACCACCAAAATCAAGCCGAGGTGGAACAGGTGTATGCCTCGCCGAAACTGCCTACAGCGATCGGCGGTACCGTGCTGCTGGGCGATTATCTGTTCGGCACAACCAGCCAGGCGCTGGTGTGTGCTGAGTTCAAGACGGGTGAGATCAAGTGGACGGAGCGAGGGGTTGGGGCCGGCTCCCTGTGCTATGCAGACGGCCGGCTATATCTGCATGGCGAGAATGGGGAAGTGGCATTGGTGGAGGCAACGCCCGAGGGCTACCGTGAGAAGGGCCGCTTCACGCCCCCCGACCAACCAGAGCGCGGCCAGTCGAAAGCGTGGGCTTACCCAGTGGTTTCCAACGGGCGGTTGTATATCCGCGACTTCGGCGTCCTCTGGTGCTACAACGTCAGATGATTGAGATGTCTATTGAGGGGATTGCTGCCAACGCGGGTCAAGTGGCGTCATACAGATAGAGAGCACAACAGAATGTGGAGATAGCTCGGTAGTGAGTTGTCAGCCGAACCGGAGGGCCGCAGCTTGATGATGATTCGTGCGCTGGCAGCACTTGAACGTCTCCAAGAAGTCCGCGAACGAGAGTCTTGCCGACTCGCACCAACCTTTCGCTAATAATAGTAGCGCTGTCGCCTCCCTCTGAGGCGCTTGCAATCCTCTCAGCTGGCTCAGGGTTTCACGGACTCGCAAGAACCGTGTCCACCGCTGTCTTCACTTGCGCTGAGCTGATACTGAGGATGCACTTGGGTTCGTCGTACTGCAGACAGCGGTATCCCGGACATGGGTTACATTCAAACGGGTTTTGGACGAGCTGGAATCGAGCTTGCCAGGGACGCCAAACCTGGGAGTCTGAAGAGCCAAACAGAACGACTGTCGGGACACCGAGCGCTGCGGCCAGATGGGTGGGACCGCTATCATTCCCAATGAACAGCTTGGCTCCCTGGATCACCCATGCCAACTCACGAATCTGCATGCTTTGAATCATGACCACTGGAGACTCGCATCGGGAGGCTACCTGTCGCAGTTTCTCGTTCTCGCCAGGCCCGCCTGTCAGGACCGTTTGCAGGCCATGTTTCACTCGAACATAGTCCGCTGCTTCGGCAAATCCCTGGGCAGTCCATTCTTTTGTGTAGAACTTTGAAGTCGGCTGGATGACACAATAGCGAGCTTCGGGGTTGAGTCCGCGAGCGGTGAGCTGGCTTTGGACAGACACCCTCAGAGCCGGATCGGGAACAACGCGCAAAGGAGGTATCTCAGACGGTGGCAGCCCCAGACTGCGCAGCCAATCCATCTGATATTCCACAGTGTGCTTCCTGGCGCCTCCTAAGTTTCGCGCTGGCACGTCTATGCGATGGTTGTACGCGAAGGCATTGTGGAAGTCTCGCAAACCCACACGATGGCGGGCGCCGCTCAATAGGGTGAACCACGCACTTGTCGAGCCGCCGTGCAAGTTGATACAACAATCGAAACTGACCCTCCTGATCCTCTTGATCACATCGCTTTTGACCAAGAGACCAGCGAAGCGGGAGTTCCCCCTCTGGCGAAGGCAAATCACGTCGTTGATGTCTGGATTGTTCCGCAGGACCTCGTCGTTTGGGGGTTCAACAAGAACGGAGATCTCGATGTCCGGCCGCCAAGTCTTAAGCGCTTTGTACAGGGGAGTGGACAGAATCGTGTCTCCCAGAGAACGCAAGCGAACAAAGAGCACCCTGGAACGCGCAGGCAGGCTGGCAAGCAGGTCGGTCGTTTTCATAAGGCTGACTGCGATGCCGGTATTTCGTTTATTTCACAACAAGCTGGAGGAGCGACAACAGGCTGGCGGCGGTGAAGGGTTTGGGAAGGAACAACACACAGCCGGACGAAAAACTCTTCTTGACGAGGTCCTTGTCCTTGCTGGCGGTGACCATGATAATCGGCAGGTCTCTTAGTTTAGGATTGTTCTTCACGGTCTGTGCCAGAGCGTTGCCATCCATTTCGGGCATCACGGCATCGGTGATAAGAGCATCGAACCGCTCGCGCGCGAGCAACGAGACAGCTGCCTCGCCGTTCAATGCCGTTGACACTCGAAAGTCCTTTTGGCTCAGAATCGTCTTGATCAGTGTCAGAATATTTTGATCGTCATCGACAACCAGAATGTGTTTTTGGGACATGGCTCGGGATGAGATCCCTGCCCGGCCAGCGGCCGAGTCGTTGGTGAAGTGTCATTCTATGATGAAACCGGTCAAAATCAAGCTAAACGTGATCCGCTGCGCCAGCGCATGTACCCTCCAACCTTTGGCATCCGTCGGAGCAGGCACTGGCGAACGCATGCGCTCTCTGGCTGACACCTAGTCTAGGGAATCGAGTCTGACCACTCGGAGTGCATGTCCTCCCAGCCGTGACCACAGGGTTTGCATTGGAGCCCTAAGCGAGAAAACCCACACGCAATGAAACTTACTCTCCGCTATCCTCGATCGCAGGCTGCCCTGCTTTTCGTCAATTGCCTGGCAGCCTGGATTGTCTTGGCGCAGGACAAAACAGAGCCGCAGCGTGGTCAGCCCGAGACCCTGATGCGACAGGGTCAGCTTGCCGAAGCTCGTGAACAGCTTGCCAGCTCGATCAAGCGCAATCCTGACGCAGTGCCAAACCGGATTCTGCTGACGCGTGTGCTGCTCCTGGAGGACAACTTCGACGAAGCCTCCGAGCAGATCCGTCGTGCCCTCACATTGGCCCCTGAGAATGCGGAAGCCCTCGCGCTCTACGGACACTGCCTGTTCCGCGAAGGCAGCTTCAGCCAGTCTGAAACCCAGTATGCGAAAAGCCTTCGCGTAAATCCCAAACAGCCGGCCGCACACTTGGGAATGGGCCGGATTCACCTGACTCGTCTCCAGGCGGCGCGGAGCGTGGAGTCGCTTGAGAGAGCCATCTCTCTTGCGCCTCAGGAGGAGGATGTCTATTTCTTTGCCAGCGAGGCTTATGCTGCCCTCAAGAACTACGCTCGACAGGCAGAATGCCTGGCAAAGTATCTTGACCTCAAGCCCAAATTCAATCCGGAGCGTGTGCAGAACGCTCAAGCGCTGCTGACTTTTGTCCGCAGCTTCGAGGGGCCCATCGCAACTATCGCCGAACCTGCCCGCAAATACGAGATGGCGGCTCAGCCGTTCTATGGGCTGATGCTGGTGGAAGGACATGTCAACGGCCAAGGCCCCTACCGCTTTCTCGTCGACAGCGGCGCCACATCTACGGTGCTGTCAAATCAGCTCATTGATTCGCTCAAGGTTCCGGTCATCTCCACCGCTGTCATCAGTTGCGTCGGCGGAACCGGGCGGACAGCGACTCGGCTGGGGAAGGTAGACAAGTTCCAGGTGGGAGAACTAGAGATTCGCAACCTGCCGGTTTCATCTTTCGACAATCAGATCTTTGCTGAACTCATCGACGGCGTGCTGAGCACGGCGGATCTTGCCGACTTTCTGATTACCCTGGATTATCCCGACCAAAAGATCGGGCTGGTTCCAAGAGCCGCTGCAGCGGCAAAAGCACCCTCGCCGGCTATTACCGCAAGTTTGGAGACCTCATTCCGGATCCTGGGCAATCTGGTCCTGCTTCCTGTTTCCATCAATCAACGGTCGCCCCAAAGTTTCCTCTTCGACACAGGTGCAGTAACGAGCGCTCTGTCCAAGCGGCAGGCTGCTTTCCTGGGTGTTCGCGAGGATACGCCCAACGCATCCGTTGATATCCAGTTTGCGGGAGCGTGTGGCATCACTCAATCTGTGCTTGGCGTAAATCAAGTGGATCTCAGTTTGCAGAGCCTTAAAACCTCCTATGCCAAGATCCTCGCAGTGGATCTGAAGGAGATCAGCAAAGAGCTGCGCACCGAGGTGTCGGGCATTCTCGGCGCGGATTTTTACAGCAAACGGAAGGTCACAATCGACTACAAGAATACAAAGCTCGTGATCGAGTGAGACGCTAAGGGCGCCCACTGAAGGCTCGGGCTGTGCTGAAAATCACCGGTCGCTCGGCACTACAGATCTTGTGCGCTAAGAAGGCCAGCTCCTTGCTTGTGTCAGTTTCAGTTTGCTAGGACCTCTCTCATGGTACAGCAGGTACTGCTCTCGCACCTTCAAGAATTCCGTTAGCTTTTCCGCATCGCCTGCGAGAATCTGCGCGCTGGATGCACCGCGCTGCAGGCCTCTTACAGCTGCTTCTGACCCTATCATATCGACTAGTTTCTGCGACTGAAACTGGCGGGGATACAGCCGGCAAAGAATGCTTGCGATCTCCAGCCCACAGGCCACACTGTTGAAACGGTTGCGATCCGTTACGGTGAGCCGGATTCCGTGGCAACGCTTTCTCTCATAGCGATCTGAGGCCGGTGTGAAATGGGCTGGAGCAGCCCTGATGCCGGGCAGTCTGCGGCGGTTGAATGCCCTGGCCAACTGGCTGGCATTGATCCAGGGAGCACCCAGCCACTCGAAGGGAGCCTCGGTGCCGCGTCCGACCGAAAGGTTGGCAGATTCTAAGAGCCCCACAGCAGTGTAGAGAGTGGCTTGGGGCAGGCTGCGAATGTTGGGAGATGGGTTCACCCAGGCGAGACCGGTCTCGTCCATCCACATCCGACGGTGCCAGCCTTCGATTTTGACGACTTCCAGGTTCGCTCTCAGCTGATTCTGACCATTGAAGAGCTGAGCCAGTTCGCCGATTGTCATCCCGTGCCGAACCGGCAGTGGGAAGTATCCCGTGAAGCTGAGCCGGTGCGAATCCAGAATCGGGCCTTCCACCTGGACGCCGTTGACCGGGTTGGGACGATCCAGCACCATAAATCGGATTCCGGCTTTGGCGGCTTCTTCCATCGCGTAGCCCATTGTGGAAATGTAGGTGTAGAACCTGGCTCCAATGTCTTGGATATCGAAGACCAGGATGTCGAGATCGGCCAGCATTTCTGGAGAAGGCCTGCGTGTTTCGCCATAGAGGCTGTGAACCATGAGGCCGGTGCGGTCGTCGACAAGCGATACAACCTTGCGATCGACATTTCCGAAGAGCCCGTGCTCAGGACTGAATAACTTCCTCAGGCTGAGGTTAGGTGCGGTTCGCAGCAGTTCGACAGTACTTCGGCCAGATTGATTGAGGCCGGTGTGGTTGGTGATCAAGCCTACGCGAAGACCCTGCAGGCGTGAGAAACCTTCAGCTTCGAGGACATCGATTCCAGTTAGGACCCTGGCTTCAGCAGAGCCGGCAGCGCATACTGTGACCGCAAACAACAGCCAGAAGCAGCTCTTTCCGGCTCTCAAGCCGGCGAACAACGATCTTGGCCGTATCTCCAGATCTCTCACGGGTTGACCTTTCTAGACCTGCATCGCGACGATCCTCCCCTTCTCAACGGCTGTGATAGTATCTTCGCCCTCAGGAAATCACTGCAGATTTTCTTGCCAGTCTTCGAGGAGGTTCCATTTGCGACTCACCCAGCTGTGTCTGATGCCATTGACCGCTTGCTTCCTCGTGCCCACGGGGCTTCCCCAAACGGCGCCCAGGCAAACCGAGAACGTGATTCTGATCACTCTCGACGGCGCGCGCGCGCAAGAGATCTTCGGCGGGCTGGATCTAAAGATACTTGAGAGCATCGTGAAGAAAGGCAAGGTGGAAGATCATGCGGCTTATCGGAAGTATTGGGCGCCCACGGCACAGGAACGCCGCGAGAAGCTGATGCCGTTCTTCTGGAAGACCTGGATGGATCAGGACGGCTGCATCTATGGCAACCGCTCGCTCGGAAGCACGGTAGAGCTCACCAATAGCCACCGGTTTTCCTATCCAGGTTATTCCGAGATTTTGACAGGCCAGGCGCACGACGATGTCATCAATAGCAATGACAACAAACGCAACCCCTATCCTTCAGTGCTGGAATTCTTGAAGAAGAAGCTTCGGCTCGGGCCGGAGCAAGTGGCAGCGTTTTCCTCTTGGGAGACCATGAACTGGATTGCAGAACATGAGGAAGGAGCCATCCGCATCAATGCAGGCTACGAAGCCTATGAGCATCCAGAAGCTTCAATACGGGAGCTCAGCCGATTGCAGTTTGAAACCCGCACCGCCTGGGACAGTGTCCGGCATGATCTATACACTTTCCGATTTGCTCTGGCTCATCTCCGCACACACAAACCGCAGGTCCTTTACCTCAGTCTGGGCGAAACCGACGACTGGGCCCACGACGGCCACTATGAATTGGTGTTGGAAGCACTGCGCCAGACCGACAACCGACTTCGGCAGCTCTGGGAATTTCTGCAGAACGAGGAGCAGTATCGCAGCAAAACCACTATCATCCTGAGCACTGACCACGGGCGCGGCAACGGCCCCGCGGATTGGAAAGACCACGGGAAGGATGTCGAGGGCGCCCAGTACATCTGGCTGGCAATCGTCAGCCCGGACTCCCCGAAGCGGGGAGAGCAGCAAGCAACTGCCACGCTGCGCCAGAACCAGATTGCTGCGACTATCTGTAAATTCCTGGAGCTGGACTATAGCGAAGCCAATCCTAATGCCGGCAGGCCGGTGCCGTGATGACTAATTGAGAATGAGCCGTGACAGCTCGAATTCGACCTTTCGGCGCTCTCTTCGTTCAGGCGCACAGCTCCACCGTCTGACGCCTTGCGCTGCGGTTCCTGCGGTCAGCTGAAAACTTGACTTCTTGATAGCGCTGAAACACTCAGCATGCTCGAGATCCTCGACCTCTCTCATAAGCTAAAGAAATCCGACTACAACAACCTGGGCCCAGCCTTGCGGGCAGAGTTGCGCGACCTGCAGCAGGCAATCCTGGCTGCGGGAATTCCGGTGGTCGTCCTGCTGGAAGGCTGGGATGCCGCCGGCAAGGGCGATTCCATTGGCACGTTGGTGTATCCGCTCGACCCGCGTGGCTTCAAGGTCTATACCACTCACGCTCCAACGGAAGAAGAACGATTTCGACCCTACCTCTGGCGCTTCTGGATAAAGCTGCCCCCAAGGGGCAAGTTTGCTTTTATGGACCGCAGCTGGTACCGGCGAATGCTGGAAGATCGCGTTGCCAGCCAGATCGACAGAGAAGGAGTTTTGGTTGCTACCAGTGGGATCCGGGAATTTGAGCGGCAGCTCACAGACGACGGTGTCGTGCTGATCAAGTTCTGGCTGCAGATTTCGAAGAAGGAGCAGAAACGGCGTTTGTCAGACATCGAAAACGACCGGTACGAGCGCTGGCGTTTGAAGCAGCCGGGCCGCAGCAAGCGACGCAGCTATCGCCGCTCGCTGGAAGCCGCCGAGGAAATGCTGGCGCTGACCAGCACGGCCAATGCCCCGTGGACTGTCATCGCAGCAGAGGATCGGTACTTTCGTCGAGCTGAAGTCCTGCAGAAAGTAGCGACGGCGCTGCGCCACGCGCTCTCCGCCCGAGGCGTTCCCTTCCCTGCCAGCATTGCTGGAACAAATGTTTCCCAGCAGGATGGAGTACTGGCAAGGTATGCGATGACAGCGCCGCCACCCGGGCAGCCGGCTAATGTTCTGGACCGTGTTGATCTCAGTAAGCGGCTCAGCCGTGAGGACTACGAGACCAAACTCCACCGCTTGCAGGACCGCTTGCGTGATCTCGAGCTGGAATGCTACCACCAGCGGGTTCCGGTGGTTGTCGTTTATGAGGGCTGGGATGCCGCGGGCAAAGGTGGCAACATCAAGCGGCTGACGCAGGAGCTGGATCCGCGCGGCTACGAGGTCATTCCCGTGGCCGCGCCTGACGAAACCGAGAAGGCCCATCACTACTTGTGGCGTTTCTGGCGCCAGATGCCCAAGGCCGGGCACATCGCTATTTTTGACAGGAGCTGGTACGGGCGGGTGCTCGTCGAACGCGTGGAGGGGTTCGCCGCCGAGACAGAGTGGCGCCGCGCTTACCAGGAAATTAACGAGTTTGAGCGGCACCTGGCTGACTCTGGAGCCGTGCTGACAAAGTTCTGGTTGCATCTCAGCCCCGAAGAACAGCTCCGGCGGTTTGAAGAGCGCGAGAAAACACCGCACAAACGCTACAAGATTACAGATCAGGACTGGCGCAATCGCGCCAAGTGGCACTTGTATCGCTGCGCGACAGCTGAGATGATCGAGCGGACAAGCACCACTTATGGTCCGTGGACGATCGTTGAGGCTGAGGACAAGCTCTGGGCGAGGGTGAAAACACTTCAGACGCTCGTGAACAGCCTTGAGGACCGGCTGGGGGTGTGAGAAGAGTCGTTGAGTATTAACACCAGCTTCACTTTGGTTCCCATTTGTCTCTTTATCCCACTTTAAAAGGAGAGCTCCAATGCCCCTACTAAGAACCGGGATTGCACTGGCGATGATGTTGTCGTTCTTTCCGGCGCAGATCCTTGCCGAGCTAAAATCTGGCCCACCGTTGCCGCATCGATTAGTGAAGGACTGGGCCAAGCTTCCCCAAGGATGGAACCTCGGGGAGAGTTCCGGTGTCGCCGTGGACCGCCAGGACAACGTTTGGGTTTTCAATCGGGGCGCGCACCCGGTGATCCAGTTTGATAAGAACGGAAGAATGCTTCAGTCGTGGGGCGAAGGCCTCATGATCAAATCATCCCACGGCATTCGGGTCGACGCCGCCGGAAACGTATGGGCCGTCGACGTCAAAGGGCATATCGTGCTTAAGCTGAGTTCGACCGGTAGAGTCCAGATGGTTATCGGACGCAGTCCGGGAAACAACGACAGCAAAGATTCTTTCAATGAGCCCACCGGCATTGCCTTTGCGCCAAACGGTGATTTCTACATTTCCGATGGCTATGTGAACTCACGGGTGATCAAGTTTAGTTCGGATGGTGACTATCTGACCCATTGGGGCAGCAAAGGCGACGCTGACGGCCAGTTTAACCTGGTGCACGACGTGACGCTTGATTCGCAAGGCAGGGTGTACGTAGCAGACCGCACCAATCAGCGAATTCAGATCTTCGACGGGAACGGAAAGTTCCTTGGCAAGTGGACAAATATTGGGGCTCCTTGGGGAATAATCTATGTTGTCAAGGAAGATGCGATCTACATGTGTGATGGCCTCAACAATCGCGTCATCAAACTGAGCCTGGACGGCCAGGTGCTAGGGGTGCTCGGCAGCCAGGGACGCATTCCCGGCAAATTTGACTTCGTCCACAACATCGCGCTCGACAGTGAAGGGTCCATCTATGTGGTTGAGATCAAGAACTGGCGCGTGCAGAAGTTCTCCAAGTAGCGGCAGGTTGAAGGACGGCCCAATTTCCTTATTGGGCCTGTCACACGCCTCGGGACTCGCATTGCAGTTCGCTGGAGCCTCCATGATTGTTGCAGCTCGCATCCTCATTCTTTGCACGGGCAACTCTGCCCGAAGCCAGATGGCCGAAGGCATCCTGAGGTTGCTGGACCGGCGGATAGAAGTTCATTCGGCAGGCACGGTACCCGCCCGCCAGGTAAATCCTTCTGCGATCCAGGTCATGCAGGAGATTGGCGTCGATATCAGCCGAGCTCGCCCCAAAACGGTCAACGAATTCCTGGAGCAGCCCTTCGACTATGTGATTACTGTTTGCAGCGAGGCGGACCGAGCTTGCCCTGTCTTCAGCGGTCCGGTGAAGCACCGGCTTCACATCGGCTTTGAGGACCCGACGCTTGCGAGTGGAACACAACCGGAAGTCCTTGCGGTATTCCGAAAGGTGCGCGATGAAATCCAAGTTCGATTTTCGCAGTTCTATTGCGACAACCTTAAGGACGCCAGCCGCGGACGCCGGAAAAAAGGTTGACGTTTGATTTTATTTCGATACTATTGGAAATATGAAAGTAAAGGGGGCGGGCGACAAACGCATTGAATACTACGCTGAGGTGCTAAAGGCTCTGGGCTCCAACGCCCGGCTCAACGTCATTCGACTCTTGATTCAGTATGGTGAGAACGGCTGCTGCGTGTCGGATATTCAAAAGGAAATTGGAGGCGCCGCCTCTACTCTGTCACACCATCTGGACAAGCTGGCCCGCTTTGGCTTGATCAACTCCCGTAAGGAGGCTCAATGGATTTTCTACTCGGTAAACTTTGAGGTGCTCAAGGAGCTGTTCAACTTCCTTTGGCAGGACTGCTGCAGCCGCAGCGCCCGGCTTGTCAACATCGAACCGGGCAGGTAACGGCGCGCCCTTGGGGCACTGCCGTTTTTTTTTGAGTTTTGTATTTCGACATATATCGAACTATCAGGAGAACATGATGCGCTCTGGTGACATGAAGGAACAGATCAAATCCAAGTACGGGCAGGCCGCATTGCAGGCGGCGGCAGGTGGCAAAAGTTCGTGTTGTGCCACGACCTGCTGCGGCGATGAGGAGGCTGCGGCGGACCCGATCACTTCAGACCTCTACGAAGAGGCTCAGAAGTCTGAGCTGCCTGCTGAGGCGGTGTTAGCTTCGCTGGGTTGCGGCAATCCCACAGCACTGGCTCAGCTCAAACCCGGAGAAGTCGTCCTCGACCTTGGGTCTGGAGGCGGCATTGATGTCCTGCTTTCCGCGCGGCGCGTTGGCCCCGCAGGAAAGGCCTACGGGCTGGACATGACGGATGAGATGCTCACGCTGGCTCGTGAGAACCAGAAGAAAGCAGGCCTCGGCAATGTGGAGTTTCTTAAGGGCGACATCGAGCACATTCCACTGCCGGACAACGCGGTCGACGTTATCATTTCCAACTGTGTGATTAACCTTTCAGCCAACAAGGATCAGGTCCTGGCGGAAGCCTTCCGCGTGCTGAAGCCCGGCGGCCGTTTTGCCGTTTCTGACGTTGTGGTTCGCGGTGATGTTCCCAGCGAGATCCGCCGCAACGTGGAACTCTGGATTGGTTGTGTTGCAGGAGCTCTGGAGGAGGAAGAGTATCGTCACAAGCTTGCGCGCGCAGGCTTTGAGGAAGTTGGCGTTGAACCGACCCGAATTTACCGTGAAGCCGATGCTGTCGAACTGCTGGCTGGCTCAGATCTTGACGGCGAAGCGATTGCACCACTTGTTGATGGGAAGTTTATGAGCGCGTTCGTGCGCGCGCGGAAGCCAGGCGCGTGATTGCAGGGAACTCGGCTGCTGGAGGCTTTACCGCTCTTGGCGCTTGCGTACCCGGGGCCCGTCCGGGGCTGCGTTGACATACAGGGATCGCTGTGTTACTTTCCGGTGCCATGAATCGCATCACGTTGATCCGCGGATTGTCCCTTCTGGCGCCTGTCTTGGCTGGGCTGGTTTTTTTTTTCCCGCTGACAGGCTGCGGATCAGGAATTGGAGTCGGCCCATCCTCGCAGGTCGCAGTCGAAGCGGAGGCTTACAAGACCTACATCGAGGTGTCCAAGATCGGACTGGCCAAAGGCGAGAATTACTTAGGCAGTAACGTCTACTATGTGGAAGGCTCGCTCAGGAATGCTGGCAGTCGCATCGTGCAGCGAATCGAGTTGACTTTCCTGTTCAGGGACTCGCTGAACCAAGTGGTGTTGAAGGAGTCGCGGAAAGCACTTGAGTACAAAGGCCGGCGGGGACTGGACGCGGATAAGAGCACTCGCTTCCAGGTGGCATTCGATCATCTTCCCAAGGACTGGAACTACCTGATTCCTGAAGTGCAGGTCAGCCAGGTCACACTCAAGAACTGACGAAAGGCGAAGGGCGGACGGTAAGTCGCTTCCTGCTTCGCATTCTCCTACCTGCCTAGATTTAGCCGATCTATCAAATACTGCGGCAGTTGCGCGGCAACCATTTTGCCCTGGGTCTGCTCGATGGGATAGCGAACCCGGAAGTAACGCACGAGTTGCTGCTCGGAATCATAGATCACGAAAGCTGCGCGGGGATCGTAGTCCCGAGGCTGGCCCACAGCCCCGGGGTTGACCAAGTAGCGATTCCGGCTGTCCACACGCAATTGACTTTCACTGGTCCCACCCTTGATTTCCGGATTCAGGAGTCCGGCGCGACCGTCCTCGAATTGGACAAAGCCTCCTTGAATATGAGTGTGTCCGAAGAAAGTCACTGAATCGCGCGCCAGGGGGAAATTTTCCCGAGCATCCTCGAGATCAACCAGGTACTGGTCCTCATCGAGCAACGATCCGTGAACGAGGGTCACTGGGGGCACTTCCAGAGGCCCGGCGCGGATCTGTTCGATATAGAGCCGATTCTCATCCGTTAACCGTCCCTGAGTCCACATGGCAGCTCGCTTGGCTAGCGGATTGAACAGCGACAGATCGACGAGTCCCAGGGCCGCCTTCTCATGGTTTCCACGGATCACGGTGGGATTGAGGGCACGAACTCTCTCGACTACCGCGTTAGGATCGGGTCCATACCCGACAATATCGCCGCAGCAAAGCACTCGGTCGTATTGCCCCCTCGCGTGATCGAGAACGGCGTCCAGTGCTTCAAGGTTGGAGTGAATATCGCTGAGGATTAGGAAGTGCATGTTCCAAGGAGCACGGAGTCCCTCCTCTCGGGACGTGAGAGACTCACACTTCAGTTACACACTTCAATGCCCGCCCGCTGCATGTCCTGCTTGAGCCCTTCCTCTGAATGAAACTGATACGCCTGCAAACCCGCTTCGCGCGCGGCCTCGATGTTTTCAGCGCGATCATCGGCAAAAAAAATCTCCTGAGGAAGAACGCCGGCGCGTTTGATGGCCATGCGAAAAATCTCCGGCTGGGGTTTCATGTAGCCCACTTCATAAGAAAGCATCCGTTCCTCAATATGCCGAAGAATTGGATATTTCTGGATCACGTAACCAAAGTGGATTTCATTGGTGTTCGAAAGCAGGATGAGCCGGTATCTTTGCTTCAGCGCCTCCAGGAGCTCTTCTGAAAGGAGCGGCTCCGGCAGAAACATGCTTCCCCAAAGACACCGAAACTGCTCCATCGAAACATTCATCTGCAGCATGCGGCAGACTTTTTGATAGTGTTTCTCCGAGGAAATCTTCCCCGTTTCATACTCCTCGATCAAGCCTCCGTCCGAGAGCACCCGCGCAATCCCGGCCAGCGAGAGCGGCGTCAGCGTCTCGATCTGTCGGGCCGCTACGCTGTAGTCAAAGTCGATGATGACCTTCCCCAGATCGAGATAAATGACGCGGATCATCGGCAGATGGTAGCGAAAAGAAAACGGAAAAGGCAAAGAGAATGATTCGAGGAGCGATTGAGCCCTTGATTCATTGTCCGGGGAACGCCAGCCAAAGGCTCCATGCAACCAAAGACTCACTCGTCGGTTAGTTTGCTCGGCGGAATTGAATGTCTCCTTCAACCTCTACGGCGTCCTTCAGGGAGGCTCGGGCTTGCCTGGCCAACTCCGCCTTGGTTTCAAACTTGTCGTTGTACATCTGCGAGTCGGCCACCGTGAATAACTGGGTCAGCTCAGCGCCGTCCTCAGGATACATGGACAGGCCCACGCTGATCCCCAGCCGGACTTCCTTGCCGGACTGGACCCTGAGCACGAGCGCATGGACAGCCTGGCGGATACGCGCCACGATCCTCTCGGCTGTTTCGCGCTCAGCGTCGTAGAGGAAGGCGACAAATTCGTCCCCGGCATAGCGAATGCAGGTGTCATACCGCCGCATCTCCTTCTGAAGAATTTCGGCGACCTTCATCAGGACCTCGTCGCCGACCTTATGTCCGTACTGGTCATTGATCTGCTTGAACCCATTCAGATCCATGACCAGGACAGCCATTCTCTCCTTGGTACGCTCCGCCTTTTTCACATTTTGCTCAAAAGCCATGAGCATATAGCGAGAGTTGGGAAGCCCTGTCAGGGGGTCAGTTAGAGAGTTCTCCTCGTAGTACTCAAAAGATTGGGCATTCTGAATGGAGATCGCCGCCCGTTCGCTCAAGGTCTCCATCAAACGAACGTGGTCTTCCGTAAAGGCTTCCTTGTCCTTGTCTGTTGAATAGAGCGCTATGGCTCCCAACACAGCATCCTTGGCTCGCAAGGGGAAGATCATGGCATTGGCCAGCCGATGGGGCCTTTCCAAATCAGCCAGATTGCAAAAATCCATGGCTGGGTCCCTGTTGACAATTGGCTGGTTGAAGGCGATTGCATAGCCGGTGAGCCCTTCTCCAAGCTTGACCCAGTTTTTGTGGAGTTGCCCCTCGTATTCGCCTGTGACCATGGCCGGATGAATCGCGTCGTTCTTTTTGTTCTTGAGATAAACCGCGCCCGTAGTGAAGGGAACGACGGACTGCAGCTTGGTGAGGAAGATCCGCAAGGTATCTTCCAGATTCAGACTCTTGCCCACGGTCTGAAAGATCTCGTGCAGCGCATAGATCTCCCGCTGCGCTGAAGCGATTTCCTTAAAGCCTTCTCTCCGGAGCCATAGTTTGTGCTCTTGCCGAGCCCCTGGAGTGCCTAGCAGCTGAATTGTCTCCCCAGGTTTGTTGACTTCGAGAGCTTCCACTTGTTCTATCAGGGCTGGCGCGACCTTCAGGAATGCCTGAACCACAGCGGGATCGAAGGAGAGTCCTGACTCGGCGCTTATCCGGTCGATAGCGTCAGGCACTCTCAAGACGCTGCGGTAGGCTCTCTGGGCTGTGAGAGCGTCAAAGGCATCGGCAACCGCAAGAATTTTCGATCCCAGTGGGATGTGCTCGCCTGTGAGTCCATAAGGATAGCCGCTGCCGTCAAGACGCTCGTGGTGATAACGGATGATAGGCACGACCGGATAGGGAAAGGGAACCGGTTCAAGAATGTTGGCACCGATTTCCACATGGCTTTTCATCTTGGTGAACTCGGAATCAGTGAGTCTCCCTGGCTTGGAAAGGATGTGTTCGGGAATCGCCAGCTTGCCTATGTCGTGAAACAGGGACGCCGTGCTCAAAGCTTCAAGTTCGTCAGGGTTATCAATTCCAAGACTCTTGGCAATGCCGACGGCATAGACCTCTACCCGGCGAGCGTGACCGCGCGTCGAGTGGTCCTTGGCGTCGATGGCCAATGCCAGAGTCTCGACGATCGATGTCTGCAGCCTAGAGAGTTCAGAAAGCCGCCGGGAACTGTTTTCGAGTTTTACCGAATACATCTTATAGGTGGTCAGGACAAAGAGTGCGAATGGTATGGCAAGCAAGTAAATGCTTTTGCCTATCCGGAAAGAGAAGTAACTCAGCAGTCCCGCGCTCACCGCAACTGAGAGAAATAGAAGCAGTGGCTCGAGGCAATTCTGCCGAAACTCCTCAGCAAAAGGGGCGTCGCGCATCACCCAGGCAGACGCTACCCGCAGGGCGACATAGAAGAGACAATACAGAGTTGTTGCCAGCACAACTGGCAGCGAAAGATGAAGCCAAGAGGGACTGCTCAGCAGGGTCATGGCCGGATAAATCTTGCCCGCAATCCAGAGAGCAACCAAGCTGGGAAGGTATTCCACGATTTCGCCTGTTACCTTCGACTGGCATCGCCACCAGGTCTTTGCGAGCCCGGCTGTGAGCGACAACGCCGCCACCAGAACGGCGCTTGATGGTCCCAAGCAAATGAAAGTTCCAAGGAAGACGCCGTGGCAACAATGCAGGGGCTTCGACAACAACGGCAGGTCCAGCTTCGTTTCCAAAAAGTACACCCCAATGGCAAGGGGCAGCAAGACCAGCCAGTTCCACGTTCCCTGATGAGTTAGCGCTTCGCACGCAGTGATGAGCAGAAATACTGCGACTCCGGCGGCCAGGAACTGGCTCTCAGAGAGCTTGGCCGGCTTCGGATTGGAGTTGGTGCTCATGAGCATGATTGCGGTGGTTCCCGTCCTGAAATCACGGTCTACGTCAGACCAACACGGTTCCTCCGGGTGCGCTTTGACCGATAGAGGCTTGCATCCGCGATTAGAAAAAGCAGGCATTGGACCAAAGCTTCACGTCATTGTTTCGGAACTACTTATGTGCGCTAGGGAATCCAACTGCACACATCGGACTAGGACAAAATGTCCGAAAAAGGGACTGGCACGCAAAGAACGATTTCATCGAAGAGGAGGCTGCCAGTTGAGGTCGGAACCGAGAGGAATCGGTCTGCACTCCGGACGCAAGAACTGCTTTCTGAGAAGAAATCGGGAACGAGAACGCTTGGTATTCAGGACTATCAATTCGAAGACTGTCGCATGAAGCAGGCGTCAAGAAACAAAACCCTCGAAAGGAATCGGATGAATTGGGAGCCGTTGGGTGCGGGCGAACTCCAAGGCCAGTGACGCATTCATGAGAACTATGCTGGACTGGCGTACGATCTTCGGATGCCTGTTTGTCGCGCTGCCGCTTGAAAACTCAAAGCGGGAATGGGCCACTTGTAGTCAAGTCAGCAAAGGAAGGAGTTTTCGAAGGAATGAAGTCAGCCTGTCAAACAGATGTCAAGACAAACTGCCCCCAAAGGTTCTCGCCCGCACAGAGATTTGTGGTGGGAACCGCTGGGTCTTCCGCACGGTCAGCCGGTGATTCCTGAAACAGCGAATCACCAAGCGGCAGCCCCGTTGGACCCTGCTGACATTCTGGTTCTTATACTGGCGGCATTGTCGAGGCAGAACATGCTGAAGGAGTCGATGGGAGCCGAGAACCGCTGCTGGAATGGAAGCATTCCGACTTCCTGATGACGAATCCGGCTGAATCCGAAGGCGTGCAAGCCAGCTACTTGCCGGGTGCTGAGGCTGGGGCGAGAAGAAGCATCAAAAGGAACTACTTCTTAAACAGCGCGTCGAATGCCTCCCGCGCAGTTTGGGGCTTGGGCTTGCTTTCCGTCTGCGATGAAGAGGTTTCGCGCTCAACACTTTTCTTAGGGGCAAAGGAACTGCATTGGTTGCGAACGTTCTTCGGAGCAACCCGCTCAGGAATGGGCTGCGTGCATTCGAAGCGTGCGGCGGTGTCGAAAAACGTACATTGCTTGCAGGTGTGGAGGTCCGTCTTGCACTTTGGACAGTGCGTGTCCAACCCAATTTCGAGCGCGACGGAAGCGCCGCACATCGAACAGCGAGAGCTCTCACGGAATCCGGGCATTTGCCGTGGGCGAAACTCCTTTGTCCCCTGGGGACGCTGGTCTCGCTTGGTTTGATCCCTTTTTGGTTTCTCCTGGCGGTCCCGGTCGCTGTCCATGTATCCTCGCTGCCGATATTTTCGCTCCATAAGTTTTCCTCTTGAGATTGGGTCCTAGGTGCCTGGTGTTGGTAGAGCTTGCTTCCCGGCGAAAGAACCTCGCCGTTTGCTCAAGTTTCGAGACAGATCTTGAGACAGAGAGCGTTCCCGAAATCGCTGCGGGCGTCCCGCGGTCGACATGCGCGTGTGTTCGTCGTCCTCGTGTCTCGGGATTTGGAGACTGAGAGCGCGAGTCAAGACGATTCCAGCAACGAGAGCCGCATTCTCGCAGCCTTTCAGATGCGACAGATCTTTCGAATGCAAATTCTCTTGCTCTCAGGCGTGAAATTTCTCCAAACTGCCTTCTAACGAAGAAAGGAAGTGACCCAGGAATGTCGAACGGCAGCAGTGATTGGAAGATGCCTCGGCTATTATATCGGCTAACCCACACGGCAAGCTTAGAAAATCTCTCGCCACGCGGACTTTCGCGCCGTCTCTCTCTGGTCCTTCTGCTTGCCTGGTCCGGCTTTGGCGCTCTCGTTCTGGCCCACGAGCCTTCCCCCTCCGCACTCTCGGGCCGGATTCAGCAATTGCTTGACCAGCCCAGATGGGAATCTTCATTCTGGGGCATTCACATCGTATCGCTCAAAGATGGGGCCACACTGTTCTCCTCAAACGCCCGAAAGCGCTTTCTCCCTGCCTCCAACATGAAGTTGTTGATCGGCGCCGCAGCACTGGATCTGCTCGGACCCGGCTTCCGGTTTGAGACCCCAGTGTTTGGTGACGGACCCGTGGACGCGCAAGGCAGACTGCTTGGCAGTCTGGTGCTCGTGGGGCGAGGCGACCCGAACCTGGAGGCTCGCGTTTATAGTGTTGATCAAGAGGATCTCCCACAAACTGATGTGGCCGGCTTTGCCTTGAAGATTGCTGACCAACTCGTTGCACGCGGTCTCAAGTCCATCGTCGGTGACGTTATTGCCGATGAGACCTGGTTTCTCCACGAACCCCTCGGACAAAGCTGGGCACTCGAAAATCTTCCCTGGAGTTACAGCGCGCCGGTCAGTTCGCTCGCTGCGAATGAGAACGCTCTGATGGTTGAAGTCTTTCCCGGAGAAAGTATCATGAATGGGGCCCTGCTCAGACCCTCTCCTCTCGCCAGCGGCCTCAGGTTCATCAACAATGTCAGGACGGCCGACCGGGGAGAGACACCCTGGATCGGGATGGATCGAAGTCCTGATGGAGAGCAGTTCACCTTTCTGGGCCGAATTCCGTTGCAGCACTTGGGCCTGACCTACCGCCTCGCGGTTCCTGAGCCCGCGATCTTCGCGGCGAGGCTGCTCAAAGCTGCTCTGACAGTCAAAGGCATTGCAGTTGCCGGCGAGCCCAAGTCCCGACAGCTGCTGCCACTCGACGTTAGCGAACAAGGAAAGCTGTCGCTGGACCGCGTCCGGCAAATGCGCACGACCTATCCCGAAGATCGCAAGCTTGCCAGCCTCATCACGCTCCCTCTCGCCGAAACCGTGAAGGTTATGATGAAGCTCAGCCATAATCTCTATGCCGAAACACTTCTCCGCTCCCTGGGCGCTCAGAAGGTCGGGCTGGGTTCAGTAGAAACCGGCATCGCAGAACTGGAACAATTCCTCGAGAGAGCTGGGATCCCGAAGGAACAACTGTCTCTGAATGACGGTTCGGGCCTGTCACGAAAGAACCTCATCACGCCAGAATCGATTGTCCTCTTGCTGCAATACATGGATCATCATCCACAGCGGGCTGCTTTTCTGGATTCCCTTCCCGTATCGGGCCGCGATGGAACCCTCCGAAAGCGCATGACAAAAGGGCCAGCCTTCGAACGCATTCTGGCAGCGTTGAATTCGTGAACACGCTTTCTGGCTATGCCACCACTCGCAGCGGGGAGACGCTGGCGTTTTCGATCATGGTCAACAATGAAAAGACCGCGTCACGGGACGTCCGCGAGGCCATAGACGAGATCTGCGCGTGGATGGCAGAGCACCGTTCTGAAGCAGACAACGCCGGGTCGCTAGGGAGAGCCCAGTAGCGCTTCCAGCGAGAACGGCATGACCGTTCGCTCCAGTCCTACCAAGGTTCGATCCGAACATGAAACACAAGCCAAAACCCAGCTCTGACGCGCTCCTCAACGTGGCAGCCAGCGAACAAGATGCAAACATGCTGTATGCCACTCGCTTCTTTGCCCCCGATCCCTTCATCTTCTTTCAACATCGTGGCAAGAGGTTTGTGGTGATGAGCGACCTCGAATTGGATCGTGCCCGCCGTCAGGCTGCGGTGGACAGCGTCCTCTCTCTGACCCAAATTGAGGAGGAGCTAAAGCAGAGAAAGCAGCGCCTCATCAACACCGCGGCGGTTCTACGGCATCTCTTCGCGCAGAAGGGCATCCGGGCTGTTCTCGTCCCCTCCAGTTTTCCTTTGGGCTTGGCGGACCAACTTCGACGGCGTGGCGTGAAGGTGATCGCAAGCCCCAGTCCTTTGTTCCCGGAACGCGAGTTGAAAAGCGCTGGCGAAATCCGCGAGATCATCAAGGCGCAACGGGCAGCAGAAGCGGGCGTGCAAGCTGCGATCGCCATGATTCGCGAAGCCCGCGTCTCGGCGTCCCGCATTCTCTACAGTGGCAGCGCGAAGCTCACCTCTGAACGGGTCAAAGAATGCATCGCCACGGCCGTACTGCGGCATGGGTGTGTCGCCGGTCACACCATTGTTGCGTGTGGCCAGCAAGGCTGTGACCCGCATGATCAGGGCAGCGGTCCCCTCCGTGCGAGCCAGCCCATAATCCTGGACGTCTTTCCACGCTCCCAATCTTCCGGCTATTGGGGAGACATCACGCGCACTGTCGTCAAGGGGAGGGCCAGCGAGTGGGTGCATCGTGCCTATCAGGCTGTGCTCTCTGCCCAATTGCTGGCTCTGCGCCAGATCAAGGCGGATGTTCTAAGCGACACCATTCACCTCTCGGTTCAGGAGGAGTTTCAGCGTCGGGGCTTCGCCACTGGCTCACAGGGCGGGCGGATGCAGGGATTCTTCCATGGGACAGGCCACGGCGTCGGCCTCGAGATTCATGAACTGCCCCGTCTCAGTCTTCGAGCACCAACACCGCTGAAAGCAGGCCAGGTTGTTACCGTAGAACCCGGGCTGTATTACGCTAAGATGGGAGGTGTCCGGATCGAGGACCTGGTGGTCGTTACAACCACTGGGAACCGTAACCTGACAAGACTGCCTAAATTCTTGGAGATGTGATCCACACTCAGGATGCCGGATGGCGCCGGCGTTCGGCGATCTCCATCAGGCTAGGAGAAAGCAGCGAATCTTGGATGGCGCCCAGAGAGTGCTCCCGCTTCAGGAGGAGGCCTTTATCAAGACCGGAAAGCAACGACCAGCCCATTCTCGACGCAGATCGAATACGCGTACCAGATGCCGAAACAGACACTGAGCGCACCGGCAGCCATCTGCAGACCGAAGTGAGCCCGGGAAAGACGGTTGGCACTCCAAACGAAGGGCAGTCCGACAACTCCTGACATGATCAGCATTCCCCCGATCGAACCCAGACCAAACACGCCCAGATAAAGCAACCCCAGCGCCACCGACCGAATTTGCGTTAGCACCAAAAGAGTCAAAGCAGCCGAGCCAGCCAAGCCATGCATTGCTCCGACCAGCACAGGCTTGAGGCCGATACGCGTGAGAGCATGCGAGTGAGACTCAATCGGACCGACGTGTTGCGTGCCAGGTTCATGGAAATGAACGTGGACATGAGCGAAATCGTCGTGGGTATGACGATGCCAGTGAAAGCCACCGCGTCTGCATAAGGCCTTGGCAGTCGCGCTGAGGCCGAGTCCTATGATCATCAGAGCCACGCCGAATTCGAGAAGGCTGGCCAAACGATCGGGGATCGCAATGCGCATAGCCAGAACCACCGATCCAACGATGGCCAGCGATAATGTGTGCCCAGCACCCCACAGTCCGCCGACGAGCGCGGCCTGAGAGAGCTTGCGGTGCTCGCTGACGATCGTCGAGACGGCCACAACGTGGTCGACTTCAGTCGCGTGTTTGAGGCCATAGATAAGTCCCAGGCCCAACACCCCCAAGGCTCCTAGTGATCCCAGCGAGGCTTCTTCGTGGGAGAGAAAATGACCCAGTTGAGTCGACAGCTGGCTTAAGCGGGAAGCCAGCCCAAGCCGGCTGAACGCAGCATTAGCGAGCGTGGCTCCAGCAGCAGCGACGAGCACAGTCAGTGTTGCTTCCAATCTGGATAGTCTTTGAAGACGTCGTGCCAGATATTCGGTTGAGATCATCGAAGGCTTCCCTGGGGTTTTGCGTCTCGGGCAAACTTCTGTCTCAATCCAACCCCTTCGCGACGGGAGGTCTGAGATAGTAGCGACTCCCGTTCATTTCAGCAACGAAATCCGGTCACGAAACACAAGAAGGTGTCAGTGTCTTCCTCATGTGACTGTTCGAGCCTGTTGGCTGTTCATTTCATCGGAGTCAAATGAATCTGAACAATCCCCCCGCTTACCAGCGACTGAACAGCAATGACCAATCCCAGCCCGGCCACAATCAATGCCGAAAAGACTGGCACGACTCTCCAGGTCCGTCCGCCGCTGCCAAACCGCTCCATGAATCCGCGGGCGTAGACCATCATCAACCCGATAGCCATCAAGACGAGCGCCAGTCCCATGCTGAAAGCCACAATCAGCAACAGGCCCAAGCCCACGCGATTCAGCGAAATGGCGCCCAACAGCACCACCAGCGCCGACGGACAAGGCACCATGCCTCCAGTGACTCCCAGCGTGAACAAGTCTTTGAACTTCACATTGGAATAGTCATGGGAGTGGGTTACTCCACCATGCGTATGGGTAAGCGCGCCGTGCGCATGTTCGTGCGGATGACTGTGCGCGGAATGGCCATGCTCATGAGCGTGAGAGTGCCCGTGTTCGTGGTTGTGATCATGGGAAGAGTCGTGAGCATGGGTGTGCCCGTGGTGCGAGTGCTCATGCCAGTGCCGGTAGCGCTGCAGAAAAAGGCCAAGGCCGATGACTACAACTCCCAATCCGGAGACGAATCCCAACCACGGATACAGCTTCTCCGGCAGAACGTACTTCGAAGCATACAAGGTAACCAGCCCGAGTATGAAAACACCCAACGTATGCGTGATGGTGACGATCAGCCCAAGCAGGATGGCATGCTTCGCAGTCCCTTTTGTCCCCACAAGGTAGGCGCCAACGATAGTCTTGCCATGCCCCGGAGACAGAGCGTGGAAGGCTCCTAACCCGAAAGCAACGAACAACGCCAGCAGAATGACATTCGTGCCGAGCGTGGAGGCCGCAAGCAACTGCATGAGCCGCTGCTGCTCGTTCTGCGTGCCGTCACGGGCTTGGAACCGGCCCGAGCCGGGCACCAACGCTTGTGGATCCCCATTTAAAGAATGACCGCTTCCTACCTGCCTGAACTTCACGCTGGCGGACGAATCTTCTGGTGGCAGAATGCTTGGGTCTTGCGGATACACTGTCAATTGCCGGCTCTTGTCCTGCGAAGGCGCTGAAGATTCTACAATCTCGATGCCGGCATCCGCCCGAACAACGATTTCTTTCCAGCCGGCGCGCTCTCCAAAGTTGGCATCTCGGTATTCGAGATTGTTCGAACTGGTGGCAGTGGCATCTAGCGAGGCCCGATGCAGGAGAACGATCTTCAGCGTTTCAAGATTCAACCCGCTTGGAATCAGTTCCACTTCTTCCGAAACTCTGGTCAGTGCGCAGCGGCGGCCATTCAGGCGAAGGGTCAAACCGTCTGTCAACTGGGCGGCCTTTCGGGGCAGATAGTGACTGCGTTCGCCAGGCTCCAACGATCCATTGCCATTGAGATCCAGCAACGGCCGTTCCTGAAAAGTTGGAATCTCCGCCATGTCGATGATGTACAGCAGCTCAATCGACTCTGCGCCAATCGTCAGACGAGTGTAATGGCTGATGGAGAAATTCCCCATGGGGTGCGATGAAGCAAGCGGCGCCTGCACGCTATGGAACCCGACAAGCAGGCAGCACCACAAGCCCCACCCCCGACATGCCTTGGCCCGCCGTGTTGGCGTACGATTCTCAACTCTCACCAAACTGCCTCGAAGCAAAGGAATAACCGCCATTGTAGGCTCAGGGAACGATGATGACAAGAAGTGAAAACGCCTGTCACTTCTCGTCGCTCTAACATACGGTTGTGAGTGCCTCCTCAGATGTGGGTGGAGTCTTTTTGAGCCCGGGAAGTGGTTGCTCGGCAAGTCGGAGGCTGACTGGCCTCTCGCAGCAGGCTGTCAGACCCGGCTTTACCGACTGGTTTTTGCTCCCGCCGACTGAGAGACTTCCGATTCAGGAACCGGTTCAGCCAGGGCCTGGCGAATAAGCATCGCTTGCCCTTCCGTAAACAGAAGATCTCCACGGACAGCCTTTTGCAGTTCTTTATGTCCCAGTGTGGCTTTCATGAGGCCGGTAGAGGAGTGGTCCAGGTTGCCCAGGAGCAAATGGCCCAACTCATGAGCCGCCGCGTGACCTAGGATTTCGCCTTTTGAACAGGTCTTTGACTGAGCCAGCTCTTCCACCCGGTGATAGAAGACGTTGGCGACCCTTCCAAGCTGCCCTCTAGTTCCCTGGAACGTCAAACCAGTCATCGTCTTGTTCACAGGAAGCCGCTCAGCCATCTGCTGGTTTAGGATCCTCAATTGAAGTGGTGGGTAGCTTGATTCGCCATTGAAGATGGATTCGCCGGAGTTGCCGTCGAAGGCGTGATCCACCCAGAGAATCTCCACTCCAATCTTTCGGAAGATCGAGCCAGCCACCTTCTTTGCCTCGGCCAGGATTTCGGGGGGGACCTCGGCATAGCGGTAAACGCGAACACGAAGCTGCTGGCGGGATTCTTCCTTCTCCTGGTTCGCTTTGCCTTCGATCCTGCCTGTGCCAGCTGCCAAGCCGAAAACAAGACTGATTGTCGTTGTCAATGTTCGGAACATCGGTGTCACCTCCGAGGGTTGCGGGATGACGCCGAATGTCGGCTAGGCGGGCAGGTACCTCAATGCACGGGGTATCAATTGCGTATCGATGCACCGCTCAAAGGAGTGTCATCGAGTAATCAATAGAAACGAGAGGGATTGAGTGAAAGGCTCCAAGGCGTAAGGGGACCATCAAGGTGACGGAAGGCCCTACTCGCGTCTGGAAGGAGAGAAACAGCACAAGCCGAACCAGTTGGAGCCGGACAAGCTGGAACCAAGAATGGACCACAGGGAAAATGGCCGCGGATGAACGCAAATGAACGCCGATTTTTTTGGCGACGTAAACTGCTGAGGCTCTGAAAGCTGGGGAAGCCTGCCGGCTCTGTTGGGAGTCGATCCTTGATGGCACTTCACGCTCCAGGCAAATTCCAAAACCTGGTGCGTGGACTTCGGTGATAGACTGCATTTCACTCTGGACAGCCCATGAAAGAACAAAGGCCATTAGCTTCGCCCGTCCGTTTTTGGGTCTACGAAGTGGACCTTGTCTCGGAGGAGCCGCCCGAGCCCGCAGACTGGAAAGCCTGCGCTTGCCGACCTTGAGATCGCTGGAGTTAGTTGACCCTGAAGAGGTCAGTGTGTTATACAAAATCTATTCTGCGTATAACAGTTAGGAGACAAAGTATGGCGACCGTGACCATCTCCTCGAAGGGTTGGATCGTCATCCCAGCGGAATATCGAAAGAAATACGACTTAAAGTCCGGCGATGAGGTCCGCTTGGTTGACTACGGGGGTGTTCTGACTATTGTCCCGGTACTCAAAAATCCTGTGAAACAAGCCAGGGGAATGCTCAAAGGGAAGACTTCGCTGACTAGGGCCTTGCTGGAAGAGCGAGGCAGGGAGCAAAAGCGTGAAGACCACTAGGCGCGCGCTTTACGTTTTGGACAGCTTCGCCCTCTTGGCCTACCTTGAGGATGAGCCAGGAGCCGCCCGCGTTGCCAGCCTGCTGGGCAAAGCTCAGAAGAATGAAGTCGAGATCTGGATCTCTATTGTCAATTACGGGGAAGTGGTTTACATCGTGGAGCGTGAGAGAGGGCGTGACTCCGCTAAGATGGCGATTGCCACGATCGACCAGTTGCCCCTTGCCGTGGCAGATGCCAATCGTCTCTTAACTTTTGGCGCCGCCCATATCAAGGCTCACCATGCCGTCTCTTACGCCGATGCTTTCGGCATTGCGCTGGCTCAGAACAAGGGAGGCGCCGTGGTAACCGGGGATCCAGAATTCAAGAAAGTTGAGTCGTTGCTTTCAGTGGAGTGGCTTAACCCTTGATGCCCCAGGCGCCACGTACTCTCTTCCCGACAAAGTTCGAATCACTCCTCGCCACGTTTTGAGGCGACTGGAAAGTCACCCCAGCCTGCAGGCTGGAAAGCCTGCGCTCCCGGGATTGCGCTGCATAAGTGGTTGTCATGAATGAATCCGTTCCATCTCGGGGCGCTATGCGGTTTGGGGTGTATGAACTGGACCTGCACTCGGGAGAGCTGCGCAAGAGCGGGCTGAAGATCCGGCTGAGCGGGCAACCATTTCAGGTTTCGGCGATGCTCTTGGAGAGACCGGGAGAGGTGGTGACCCGTGAAGAACTGCAGAAGAAGCTTTGGCCCGATGGCACGTTTGTCGACTTCGACCACAGCCTCAACACCGCCATCAACAAGATTCGCGAAGTGCTGGGGGATTCGGCGGAGAATCCTCGCTTCGTTGAAACTCTGGCCCGACGCGGCTACCGTTTCATCGCGCCCATCGATCGGCTCGGAAGAACAACTCCTGCCACCGTAAAGCCATCCCTGGAACCACAAGAACGGGCTGAGGTGATTGCCAGCTCTGGGTCGCGGACACAGCGCAGATGGCTTATTGGAGTAGGCACTGTGTTGACGGTCGTTGTCGCAATGGTTGCATTTCGGCTCCTGCCTCCAACAACCAAAGCACCGGAGTCTGGGCTGAAAGCGGTTCCGCTCACCACTTACGCTGGTACCGAGCGCGACCCGAGTTTGTCTCCCGACGGGAATCAGGTGGCGTTTTGCTGGAATGGCGAAAAGCAGGACAACTTTGACATCTATATCAAGCAGATTGGGACTGGCGCTGAGGCGCCCTTGCGTCTGACCAGTCATCCCAGCCCCGACTTCAGTCCTGCCTGGTCGCCCGACGGCCGCTTTATTGGCTTCCTGCGGGAATTGGAACCGGGCAAAGCGGCTTTGATTGTGACACCCGCCCTTGGTGGTCCAGAGCGGGTGGCGGCAGAGACCCATGCCTCCTTTTGGCGTAGGATCGATCCTCGTACGTCTTATTTGACGTGGTCACCCGATGGGAAGTGGCTGGCGGTTCCGGATAAGTCTTCCCCGAAAGAGCCATTTGGGTTGTTTCTGTTCTCGGTCGATGGTAGCGAGCGAAAGCACCTGACCCTGCCTCCGGCCCCGTGGTTTGATGACGCAGGCCCCGCATTCTCCCCGGATGGCCGAACATTGGCGTTCAGCCGGCGCGATTTGTACTTGCTTCCACTCTCCGCTGATTTCGTTCCAGCGGGAGAGCCGAAGCGACTTACCTTTGACAACCAGATGGCGACGGATCCCGTCTGGACCGCGGATGGCCGCGAAATCATCTTCTCTTCGAGACAGTATGGCGGCAGGGGCCTGTGGAGAATTGCAGTCTCCGGGTCCGGGAAGCCGCAGCGGCTCACAGCCGTCGGCGAGGAAGGCGACCTGCCGGCGATCTCCCGCCAGGGGAGTCGCCTCGTTTACACACGACAGATGCAGGATGTGAACGTCTGGCAAGTTGAAGTGGCTGGAGAGCACGCGAAGCCAAGTCCACCCTTCAAACTCATCTCTTCCACGCGAACTGATATCTACCCGGATTTTTCGCCAGACGGGAACAAGATTGCATTTCAATCCGATCGTTCTGGAGTCCATGAAATCTGGATGTGCGAAGTTGATGGCTCGAAGGCAGCGCAGTTGACCTCATTCAACAAAGGCCCGACTGGAACACCGAGGTGGTCGCCGGACGGAAGCGTCATTGCATTTGACTCTAATGCAGAAGGCAACTTCGAGATCTACGTCATGAGCGCCAATGGCGGAAAGCCCAAGCGCATGACGACTGACCCCTCCAGCGATTTCGTGCCTCGCTGGTCCAGGGATGGACGTTGGATCTACTTTTGCTCGAACCGGAGTGGAGAGTTCCAGGTTCGGAAGATGGCGGCGGAGGGTGGAAAGCCGGTCCAGCTGACGCAGAGGGGCGGAATCGCTGCTTTTGAATCCATGGACCGGACGTTCGTCTACTACGACAAGGCTCCGAGCGACGGCAAAACAGGCCTTTGGAGAGTTCCAGTGGAGGGTGGCAATGAAACCCAGGTTCTCGAATCGGTGTGGATGCGCGGTTTTTCAGTCGCTCGCGAAGGAATCTATTTTGTTGTGCCTCCGGATCCGACTGGCCACTCTGCGATCGATTTCCTCAGCTTCGAAAGCAACAGGACCCAGCGGCTTCTCGAATTCGAAAATCCGGGCCCTGGTCTGGCTCTTTCCCCAGATGGGCGTAGACTCTTATACGCTAAGTTTGACCAGGCAGGCGACGACCTGATGTTGGTAGAGAATTTCCGGTGAATTACGACAGTTCACCGCAGCAAAGCACGGCGCCAGACGTCTTCGGTTCCCTGCGGTTCGCCTAGCACCCGGCTGGCCAGATTCAGCGCCAGCTGGCGGCGGCCTCCTTTTCGGCACGCTCAACAGAAGCTGACAGCTCCACTGGAAAGCCTGAAACTTTGGCCCTTAGGTCAGCCATCTCGGCTTCCTGCGCTCTGACCGCTGCTTCGCGAGCTCCCAGCTCCTGCTCTTGTATGACCCGCTCTTCCTCGAGGGCTTTCATCTGAGCGGCTTTCGCCGCTTCACAAGCATCTTTCTCTTTCTTACGAGCCAGTGCCAGATTGTACTCGTCCCTTTCCCGCTCCCGCTCCTTTTTTAAACGGGCCTCGTTTTCCTTGAGCGCGGCGGCGTAGGCTTCCTGTTCCTTCTTCCAGTCGGCGCGCTTCTCTGCCAGCTGAAAACTGAACTCGCTTTCCGCAGACTCTCGCTCCGCTTCGAAAGCTGCTTTCTTCTCGGCATGCTCCTTGATCAAGAGAGCCAGTGTGTCTGCCGCCAGCTGGATGTCATGCAACTCTTCCAGATGACTGGCCTCGATGGCGAAAGCCTCGCGGATCTCCGCGAGCTTCTCCGCCTCGCTCGCGGGACAGGTCATTGAGAGCCTTGCCGACATAAATGTTGAGTTCAGCGAGGTCCTTGATGATGGACTCCACGGTGTACTTTGACGCCTTCTCCACAACCGTCGCGTCCGCAGTCTTTTTGGCTTCAACCTGGCGCTCAGACCCTGTGGCCGACTTTTCCTGGTACCGGTTCACGAGATCGTTGTAAGCCTTGAGCATCTCTTCTTTGGTGCTTTTTGTTGATAAACGCGGAACGGCCCTTCCATGACATTTTCTCCTTTGATGAAGGTAGGTGAATCAGGACGGCAACGTCACTCAGACTTGTGGACTCAGAGCGAGCCCAGCAAATGCATCTCACCTGTGGGCTGGGGCACACCACCGGCTGGTTCGAGCGTGACGGCGAACTTCTGGGCCTTGTCGGCCTCGGATAGCGAAGCGACTTTCACGAAAGCGCTGCCCTGGGCGTCTACCGAGAAAACACCTGCGTCGAAAGGCTTGCCTGCCGCAATGATCCACAACTGGTAGGTCTTCCCGGCCGGCGCCGCCGCCAGATTCGAAGCATAGAAAATAGCCTTCTTCTCCTGAGCGCTCCAAATAACTTTGCCGCGCGACCTGGGGCTGCTAGGCGTGCCAGCCAGCATTGTGACGCGAGTTTCCGGCTTGCTCAGCAACTGCGTTACTTCCTTTTCGTCTTCAAGCAGCCGCTGTAGCACCTTCAGCTGCTCGATTTGCAGCTGCAGTTTTTCCTGCTGTTCCTCAAGGCCACGGTGGAGCCTGGAGGCGTTGGAAAGAGAGATGATCAGCGCAATTCCGGCGGCAGCGGCACAGGCCCAGGGCAGCCAGCCGACCTTTCGTTGCTTGGCCGCTGAAGGAGGCTTGGGCACACGGAACTCCACCACCTCGCTCTGCGCGGGCTCGTGGTCCAGCCTGGCCAGCAGGCGTTGTTTTAGGTCACTGGAGGAAGCCACATTGGGCAGCGCTTCGGGAATGGATGCGACCAGGCTGGCGTACTCCTGCAGCTGCTTCTGGCAAGCGAGGCAGCCACTCTTCAAGTGCGCTTCGAATTCGCGTAATTCCTCGCCATCCAGCGCTCCCAGAGCATAGATGGGACACAGTTCTGTCAGCTTTTCGTGACTCATCACATCAGTTTCCTGCGCCAGGCTGAAGTGCCTGCTTAAGTCTCATCAGTCCAGTGCGAATGCGTGTTTTTATCGTCCCCAAAGGCTCCTTGAGCGCAGCTGCAATTTCACTTTGCGACATGCCTTCGTAATAAGCCATTTCAATGGCCACACGCTGTTCCACGGCCAGCGCGCCGAAGGCCTTGCGCACCAGAAGGCGGTTCTCCAAGTTCTCAGGTCTGGCGCTTGGGTCGGGCAGCCGTTCAGCAAAGTCGGTTTCGTCTTCGTTCTCGGCAGCAAAATCAAAGACGCGCCGGGCCTTGCGCGAACGCAGCTTGTCAATGGCGCGGCTGCGCGCAATCGTCACGATCCAGGTGGAAACATTTCCCCGTTCCTGGCTGTAGGACGCGGCGTCGCGCCAGAGCTGGAGGAACACTTCCTGGACAACGTCTTCGGCTTCCTGCCGTTCGTTCAGCACCCGGCTGGCCAGATTCAGCGCCAGCTGGCTGTAGCGGTCAAAGAGATCGCTGAAGGCGCTCCGGTCCCCACGCGCCACTTTGTGCATGAGTTCGCTGTCCTGGAGTGAGACGGGCAAAGGCGTCATGAGTTTTGCAGTAGGATCTCCAGGACAAGATACACGATTCTGTGCTCCCTTCAAACTCAAAGCTCTCTTGAAAACAGGATTGGAGCGTGGGAGCCGCTGTCCCCAGAGGCGATCTCGCGTTCTCGCTTCAGACGACTCATCGCCGCTCGAAGAGCGGCTCCCACATGTCATGGGTTGTCACGCCGCTCAGCGCAGCTCCCCTCGTTTCACTAAGCCTTACGCAAGGATGCTTCCTGCTGGATGTTTTCTCAGGTCGAATTCCCCTGAATCGCAATGCGCTCGAATCCTCCAAGTCTTCCATCCCGGTGCGGGCAATTCACACAGCCAATGCGCGGCAAATGTCTCTGATAATAACTTCACCGTGGAAGCGCCCGTTCTCGATGAAGACTTCGTTGGTATGCAGGCCGGCGACGACCACACCGGCCAGATAGATGCCGGGCACATCACTTTCGTAGCTGTCTTTGTTGTGAAACGGCTTTTGCTCGGCGGGATTGAGATGAATCCCGAGGGTTTTAAAAAACTCCAGGTCCGGACGGTAGCCAGTCATCGCGAAGACGAAATCGTTTTCAAGCTCCCAAGTCCGACTGGAATTCTTCAGCACGATGCGTTTTTCAGCGATAGCTGTGACTTCCGTGTCGAAGAAGGCGGCAATCTCGCCGTTCTTGATGCGGTTCTCAATGTCCGGCTTGATCCAGTACTTGATGCTCTTGCTCAACTCGCCTCCCCGGTGGATGAGAGTCACGCTGGCACCGTGGCGATAGAGGTCCAACGCCGCGATGGCCGCCGAGTTCTTGCCACCGATGACCGCCACTCTCATGCCGTAGTAGGGATGGGCCTCGGTGTAGTAGTGCGCCACCTTGGCAAGGTCTTCTCCAGGAACATTCAGCAGAATCGGAATGTCGTAGTATCCAGTCGCCAGGATGATCTTCCGCGAGCGGTATTGGCAGGAGTCACCGGGCCGGGTTTGGGTCTTCACCAAAAAAAAGCCATCAGAGCCCTCAACCGCGAGGACTGTTTCATAGAGACGGAGTTTCAGATGATAGGTGTCAGCGGCTCGCCGGTAATATTTCAGAGCTTCCAGCCGCGTAGGCTTCTCGTAAGAGCTGACGAAGGGCAGGCCGCCGATTTCAAGCAGTTCCGGTGTGGTGAAGAAAGTCATCTGGACCGGGAAGTTCTGAATCGAATTCACGATGCAGCCCTTCTCGACAACGAGGTAGTTGAGTTTGCGTTTCTCTGCTTCGATGGCACAGGCCAGTCCTGTCGGCCCAGCTCCAATAATGAGGACGTCATGCAAATCAGCTGGCATGGAGTTGAGCTCCGCTCATTGCAATCCCTGAAGTCACCACAGCCATGGTAGCCGCCGAGCGAAGGGAGGCGGACGACGACAGACTTGAAGGCCTCTTATGGCAGCCCGCTCCCGCGTGCCGCGACGTAGATAGTCCAAAATTCCTGCCAAAACCTCTCCTGGAACGGGCTCAGCGTAGGATGACCCGGTACCACGGCTCCGCTGTAGGGCCAGCTCGCTTCAGCCGCCACCAGCCCGGCACGGACGGAATTCGCCAGAACGTAGGCACACCAGCGCAAAAGCCTTCCGACGACGCTCGTTCTCCCGCAGCACATGGTCATGGGCTTGGTGCAGCCACGCGCCTCCACCCAAAGCTGCCTCAAGATGAATGCGGAGAAATTTCATCGCGTTTCGCTGGTCTGAGCCCGAGCGCAACCCCATCCAGATTAGGTGAAGATGATCTGGCATCAGGCAATAGACTGGACATAGCAGCCCATATCGACCCGCTGCATGGAGCATCTGGTCGCGGAAGCATGTATGGAACACGAGCCCCAGCCAGCCCTGGGCACGATTCTCCAGGGTCAACGTCCAGAAGATGACTGCGTAACCCTGGTAATGTCTGCGCTCCAAACGAGGTAGATTCCTCTTTCGACTCGATGGCAGGTCATTGAGTTCTGTCGTGGCAGTTCGCCTCCCTTCGCTCGGCGGCTACATGCAGAATTTGCTCCTAGCGGCTAAGCGTAGACACAAGTCACCTCAGCCGAACCACCTTGCCCAGACGCGCCGAGCGTCGCAATGCGTCGATGACCCTCATATTCTTGAGAGCCTCTTCCGGCGCCAGAATTGGCGCTCGCCCTTCAAGAACGCACCGGCTGAATTCATCGACTTCACGATGATAGATGCCACCACCGTTCCGGACAACCACTTCGCTAGACATGCCGCCCACTTCCAGAATAAAGGCTGCTAGCTTTGCGTCAGGCTTCCAGGGCGAAGGCACCAGGATGCGTCCTTGAGTTCCCACGATTTCAACTCCCCAATCGAGAACGCTTTGAAAACTGGAAGTGAAGATGCCGGTGCGGCCGTTGGAAAAAAGCAGCGTGCCTGTAAACGTCATGTCGACTGAAACCTGTTTGCCTCGTTCCGCATGTCCCATGACCCTAAGAGGCTCGTCTTGAAACAAGGCCCGCATCACGTTGATACAGTAGCAACCCACGTCCATCAAACTTCCACCGCCCATCCGTTTCACTAACCGGACATTGCTCGCATCTTCCTTCAGCATGAAGCCGAAAGCGGCTCGAATGATCCTCACCTGGCCGATTGTGCCGGCAGCGACCAGTTCCTGAATCTTGAGCGTTTGTGGATGAAAGCGATACATGAACGCCTCCATCAGGAAACGCTGGCTGCGCCTGGCGGCAGCGATCATCTTCCGGCATTCCGCAGCGGTCAGCGCCAGAGGTTTCTCGCAAAGGACGTGCTTCCCAGAATCAAGCGCTCGAATTGCCCACGGGCAATGCAGATGATTTGGCAGCGGAATGTAGATCACATCTACCTCAGGGTCTCTCAGGAGCGCCTGGTAGCTGCCATAGGCCTTCTGAAAGCCGTTCTCTCGGGCATAGGTCTCAGCCTTTTCCAAACTGCGGCTGGCCACTGCGTAGGCGTTCGCGTGCTTCGACTGAGCGACGGCTGGAGCCAGAGAGCGGCCAATCTTGGCGGCGCCCAGATAGCCCCAATTCAGTTTCGTTTTTGTCATGAGTGGATTTTGGTCAGAATTCTCGTGGTTGAGAGGGACTACTCAGCGGCCTGCTGCCGCTTCACTGGAAACGTGCCCGCCCGCTAAGAGGGTTCGACACGACGCTCGTGATGATCTTCAGTATTGAGTTGACTGTCAATGGGGTTGGGAAGCGAGATTGTTTGGCGCTCGGCAAGAGTAATCGTAAAAGCGGAAGAGTGAACGACAGTCAGGACTGGGAATTAGACTCTCCGCAACTCTACTGAGCGAGCATCCATCGCGCTTCGCTGGCCGAATAGAAATTCGTCAGCGAAGGGCAGAGGCGTCCTTGTCGGCAAGCAACTCGCCGCGGAGGACAGCGGCTGCCGCATTCCGCTCTGGCAGGCACACTAAACCCTCAAGCTTTAAGCTGCTATGCAAGGGAGTGGGAGGATGTGGGTTGAACAGAGCTCTGATCGCTGTCATAAGGAAGAAGTGAAACCTACCCGGAGCAACTCAAGAGCCTTCTCCGCCGCGACAACACCTCGGTACTGAGCTTCTTCGAAGATCGAGAAGCCGCTCAAGTCTGAATGTGCGAAGTGGATGTTTTCCACAGATTTGGCAGCCCGTGAGCGCGCCTGCCCCCAGAGGAAACCTGGCTTGGGGCGGACCATCGCATGTCCCCAACGAAAAATGTCGAGCTTGCTAACAATCTGGCTGATCTCGGGGTGCGGTTTGCCGAGATCCTCAATAATGAAATCTGCCCATAACTGCCAGGTTGTCGCAAGCAGCCGATTCCGCTCCTGGCGTGGCGGAGCGTCTGTCATTGGATAGTAGTAGGTGAACACTGTTTCGGGAATGTGGGTTCGGAGGCTCTGATGCGTCGCGACCACGTAACCCAATGACGGGCTGTCGTAAATGACATTGTCCCAGGCCAGCGGCGCTCCGGCACGTTCTCGCGGAAATTCCCTCAGGCTCAGGTTGGCCACCATCCACGGCGCATACTCAAACTCCGCAAGCCAAGAGGCCGGGTTCACGCCGGGGCCTGCCAGGAGAGACTCTGCAAACTGGCGGGGACAGGCGAGAATCACCTGCTCGGCCTCGACCCGCGTGGAGCGCTGCTGTTGGACATCGAAGTAGTCGACCGAAGCGGATGTTTTCTCGCGACTCACCCGGAAGACAAGGGCGTTGGTGTGAAAGTGCGGCGTCAGGAGACTCGCCAGCCGCTTGACAATCCAGCCGTTGCCCTCCGGCCAGGTCAATACCGACGAGCCTTCGATTTCATCCTTGCCGCCGCCGTCACGGCTGGCGAAGTAATGCACACCTGCCCAGGCTGAGACCTCGGAGTAGTTTGTTCCGTAATCATCCCTGCAGGCGTAGTTGGCGTACCAATGGAGCGCTGGTGAATCGAGTCCTCTGGCGATGAGGAAATCGTGCATCGAAGTCTGGTCCAAAGCCAGGAACTCGCGGTCACGGGAACTGAGTTCCATCGGGATGGCGAAAGCTTTTCGCCCGTCTCGGCCCCGTCGACCGCGATAGTGCGCCATGAGATCGCGGAATCGGCCGTATTGCTCCAGGTCCTTCTTCGATGCTGCCAGCAAAGGCAGAAGCCCCTCCTGCCAGCGACCGTAGCGATAGAGCCTCTCCTGAGGCGAGAAGCAGAGATATTTCTCCTCGTATTTCGGCTCTCCCGCAGCCGTGTATTCCTGAATGATGCCGAACTCTTCAAACAACTCCCGCACAGCGCCCGACTCTCGGGTGGGAAGGGGAACGTAATGCGCTCCCCAGGGATAAGGGGTGATGTGGTTTTCACCAAAACGGGAATTGCCACCGCACGCTGGCTCCAGTTCGAGAATCTCGAACTCGTTGAAGCCTGCTTTCTGGAGCTTCCAGCCCGCTGACAGGCCCGCCATGCCAGCCCCTACAATAACGACAGGAACTTTCCGCCGGCTCTTCGGCGCAGGCAGCCGGCCTTCGCGCAACAGATGTCCGACATGGTGCGAGGCACCCAGGACCTGGCCTGTAAATGCAAGCGACGTGGTGCTCAGGCTGCATCTGGAATTCGTGCCTGCGGCGGCCAAGCTGGCCGCAGTAAGCAGAAAATTGCGGCGGTTCATGAATGAAGTTTAACGTCCAAGGTGGGATTTTCTACGGCGTCACTCGATGCCACTCCGCCTCGTAATATTGGACCAGAGCCTGGTTGTTCAGCCGGTTCACTTCGGCTTCCACCGGCTCCATGTCTTTCGGAAAGTGGAACAGGCCGGCGGCGGTTTGCGGGCCCAGGAACTTCAACCCGTCCGGGTATTTCGCAGGCACGTTGAAAGGCTGTCTCGAAGCCAGCACAAAACCCCATTCACCGAACGAAGGCACGTAAACATGGTAAGGCGTGACGAGGAAACCCGCGCTCTTCAAGGTAGCAACAATGCACCAGTAAGATTGTCGTGCGAAGAGTGGCGAGGTGCTCTGAATAACGGCCCTGCCATTCGCAGCCAGGTGTTTTTCCAGTAACCGATAAAAGGCGCTGGTGTAGAGCTTGCCCAGCGAGTGGTTGGTAGGATCGGGAAAATCGACCACAACGAAGTCAAAGTATCCATCGTTTTGCTCCAGCCAGACAAAGGCGTCGGCATTAATGGTCTTCACCTTGGGAGAATGGAATGCGTCCTGGTTCAGGCGCCGCAGCAGCGCGTTTTCTGAAAACAGCCGAGTCATCTCGGGATCGAGATCGACCAGTGTGATCTGTTCGATGGATGGGTGCTTCAGAATCTCGCGAATCGCCAGACCATCGCCGCCCCCCAAAACCAGCACCTGGCGTGGCGTGGCCAGAGACTGCAGGCCGGGATGGACCAGAGCCTCGTGGTAACGGTACTCGTCCCTGGAGCTGAACTGGAGGTGCCCGTTCAAAAAAAGCCGGAGATCATCCTTCCAGCGAGTTAGCACGATCCGTTGGTAAGGAGAAGAGGTGGCGAAGACAATCTCGTCGCTGTACAGATTCTCCTCCGCCATCGCGGTCAAGTGGTCTCCATAGAAGAAGCCAGCCAGTAACAGCAACGTCCCAACGACACACTGGCTGCCCATCAGACGCGCTTGCACCAACTGATGGCGGAACAGCCAGGCTGTCCAGCCAGCCACCAGCACATTCAACAGGCCGAACAGGAAGCAGCTTCGCACCAGCCCCAGCCTGGGCACCAACAAAATGGGGAACAACAGCGAGGCGGCAAGCGCTCCGAGGTAGTCGAACGTCAGAACTTGCGATACCAGGTCCTTGAACTGCAAACGGTCTTTCAGGATCCGGAGCAGCAGAGGGATTTCCAGTCCGACTAGAACTCCTATCAAGACGACCAGAAAGTAGAGCACCAGGCGAAAAGAGGCAGCATACGAAAAAACCAGAAACAGCGCTGATGCTGAGAATCCGCCGATGACACCAACCATCAACTCGATGAGGATAAACTTGGAGACAAGCCCCTTGCCGATGTAGCGTGACAACCAGGAGCCAATGCCCATCGAGAACAGGTAAGTACCAATGACTGTGGAGAATTGAGTAACGGAATCGCCAAGCAGATAGCTGGCCAGCGTCCCCGCGATGAGTTCGTAAACAAGCCCGCAAGAGGCAATGACGAAAACGGAAATCAGTAGGGCGTAGGTCATGTCATTGAGTCATCCAGCGATTGAGTCATTGAATCCCTGATCCTATTGGTCAATGAATCCCATGAACCAATCGCCCAATGATTCAATGGCTCAATCAGTCCTCAGTGGATCGCGGCGGCAATGATAATGCAGATGCCCAGCGACATGGCGCCCACGATAATCGCGAGCGCTGTGTTGTGCTCCTCGATAATCTCCTTCCAGAGATGATAGGGGGTCAGCTTGTCGAGCATCAGGAAAGAGACCCAGAAAATGAGCACTCCCAGGAATGCAAAAATTATGGCATTGACGACGAAGCTCACATTCACCAATCCGCTCACGGTGATCTCCTTTGGGAAAAGGTGTCGGGTTTCAGTGTTTGTCGCTGCCCGGACGGCGCCCTCCCATACCCCCATCCTCTGGTCGTGCCGTCCTGGGGACCTCGCCAGCGCCCCCGGCCTGCCTGCACGACGCTTACTTGTGGGAAAATCGATGGTACATACTGCGATAGGCTCCGGGGTTATCGCGTATCGACTTGGGAACATTCCTCAACTCGTTGTAGCTTGAAGTGCTCAAGCCTCGATAATCCGCGTAGGTGAACAGTCCCAGAATCAGCGTTCCAACGGCCCAGAAGAAGCGAAGCATCGCTAATCGTCCTCCGAATCTGAAGATGTCATGGAATGATCGCTTTCGGCCCACCGCCGCGCTTCGTAGGCCCGGCCGCGCCACCAGTGAATGACGGGCACCACAAAGAGCACACCCGCCGTCCAGAAGAAGAAAGACCAGCGCGGCACGTCACGATAGACTCGAATCGAATAGTTGACGTCGCGCGCTTCCGATTCCGGCTCGAGGCGCAGATAGTAGCGGCCGCCCGGAACTTCGGGCAGTATCGCCTCGTCATCGTGGTTGCCCTCTGACCACGACTCTCCGCCGTCAACACCAGAATAATAGCTGAGCTCGCGCCCAAAATCGTAAGCGTTTCCCGTCTCTTCATTGATGAGAGCCATGCTGAGAAAGAGCCAGCTGTTGTTGACATTGGCACGGCTCTGGACCACGACATTCGAAGGACGGCCTGGCAACTCGAAGACTTCCGTCACCCGTGCCTTCTCGGCGTCGGCCTGGTGGAATGCGAACTGGTTCTGGTAGACCAAACGGTTGTGCGACAAGAGCAGAAAGAGGACATGAATGAGCACGGCTGCAAGGAACAATACCACCCAGGCCCGCCACATTCTGGCTGATCGGTCTTTGAACGGGGAAGGTTGGTTCGGCGCGATGCCGATTTTAGCCGGAGCAGCTGTCTTGAGTTGAAAGCTGGTCCAGATGGTTTCCGGTTCGATGTACTCGCCAACCGACCACGAAATCTCGTTGTCAGAAGCCTCTCTGCTGAGGATGAGCGGCGGGGCGATGTAGTCACTGACCAGCGTGGTCTCTCCCACCTGAACTTTCCAGTAGAACTCCCCTAGCACATAAGAGACCTGAGCGTGCGCCGTCTGAAAGTGCCTGAAATTTTCGCCCAGGTAACTCACGGGACCCTGATCACCCAACGAACTGCCCTTCGGAGTGTTGGTCGTCGTCTTAACGTAGTTCCAATGTCCGTTGTACTCAGTAAGCCAGCGGAACCCCTTATACGGATTGAACAGCAGATACTCGCTCCATTCGTATGCCACGCCTTCAACTTCAATCGTCCGCTTGAGGAAACCGATGACTTCGAAAAGCTCACCGCGCAACTTGCCGCGGCTGCCGAGAGGAATGAGGGGCTCATATTTGATCTTCGACGAGAACCTGGCAATGACGCTCAGGTTTTCATCGGTGAGATCGATGACAGAGTTGCACGAACCGCAGGCCAGAGATTCTGTCTGCTTCATGCCGCGGACGGTAAGACTGTTGCCACAACTCGGGCAGTAGAACGACTTTACCTGTGGCGGAGCCGGTGGTGGCAGCGGCGGCAGACTGGTTGTTTCGGGTCTACCATCCATCGAATTCCCTCAGCCCGGCAAATTGCAGCTGTTCGAACTCCACATATTCTCCGAGGAACACCAGGGGCTTCTCCTCGCTGTAGTCGATGGTGGCGAACGCGCTGCCCTCCGCTTGAAGGTCCGCCACTGGCGCCTCGTATCCCGCACCGACCCGAAACGGCAGCTCACCTTCGCCGCCAATGCACAGCGCCTTCTGCACGTCGCGCACTTCGTACCCTCTGCCGTCCAACTGGTAACGCTGGCCGGCCCGAAGGCTGGAGAATTGCGGTACTTCCTCGGCAACCCCTTTTACGAACGACACAGCGTATGTGCCCTGCGCTTCGCCCAGCCAGCCGTCCCGCATGTCATCGAAAAGGAGGTACCATTCATTCCAAAGGCCATGCTCAAAGCGAAGCTGGATGCGCCCCACAATTCCAAAGTGCACACTGCGATACTTTCCCTCGGCGCGCAACTGCAGAGGAGACCCGTCCGCCTGCAGTTGGGCCATTTTGCCGACGTCTTCGAGATTCAGATCGTGGCGTACCAGCGTCGCTTTGCAGTATTCACAGACGGCCAGAATGGATGCAGCCGACTGAAAGCGGACCGGCGCGCCGCAGGACGGGCAGTTGGTGGCTCTGCTCATCGGGTGCCGCCGCTGAGACTCCGGCTTCCGACTTGGTGGGGCTGCAAGCGATAGATCCGGGAAAATTCACGGACGTCTACCTGTGAAGCGCCGAGCAGAACGCCCAACCGAGTCTCCCAGTCCAGAGCCGAACGTTCCCTGCAGCAGAACAGGTTCAGGCAGACCGAGCCGTGTTCCGGAAAGGAATGCAGGGCAAGGTGTGACTCCTGGAGGAGCCAGAAACCTGTAACACCACCGGGATGCGGAAAGCGGTGCCAGACTGCTTCGCCCACAGGCTTGAGCCCCATGTCGGAAATAATGAGGTCAAACAATGTTCTCAGCGCAGCCGTATCGCGCAGCGCCGATGGCGAGCAACCAAAGGCTTCAACGAGCCATTCAATTCCAGCCAATTTGCGTCTCCAGCTGGCCGACAGATGCTACCTCGACCACGATATCTCGGCCCCTGGGGCCGGATCCAAAAGAAGATCGGTTTCTGGCCTTCGAGCCCAGAAACAGCAACTACACGAGCCTCTTGAGCAGCTCTGCTTTCTTTACTTCAAACTCCTCTTTGCTCAAGACTCCCTTGGTCATCAAGTCATGCAGCTTCTCTAACAGCGCTGTCACCTCGGCGGCAGCGTCCCCGGCCGACTTGGCACCTGGCTGCTGCACAGGATTGGCAATGGTTCCAGCCATCGCGGAAGCCATGGTCTGGCCGATCGTCAAGCCTGCACCAATGCCGGCGCCGGCGCCGGCGAGCCCGCCTTCATTGGCAGCGGCGATGGGAATGCTTTGGGCCGTCTGGTACTGCGTGTACCGGCCCATGTCTCCAATGAGACCCATCCCAATCCGCTGGTCGAGGATCTTCTGCAGTTCCTCGGGCAGCGATACGTTCTGCACTTGCAGAGTATCGAGCGCGATGCCCAGCCGTTTGAACTCCGGATCGAGTTTGGCCTTGATCTGGTCGCCGAACTCATCTTGATTGGCAGCCATGTCCAAGAAGGGAACGCCAGACTGTCCAAAGAGATCAGAGATAGAGGCAACGATGGTGTTGCGCAACTGGCCGTCGAGATCGGTAACTGTGTACTCCGCACGGGTGCCGCTGACGTGCACGTGAAACGCCCTCGGGTCGAAGATCTTGTAGGAGTAAATGCCAAAAGCCCGAAGACGGACTGCACCAAACTCCTTGTCGCGGATGGTGATGGGGTTGGCAGTGCCCCATTTCTGGTTGAGCTGGAGACGGGTGCTGAAAAAGTAAACGTCAGATTTGAATGGGGACTCGAACAACTTGTCCCAGTTCATCAGGTTGGTCAGTAGCGGCAACGTCTGGGTGGTGAGTTTGTAGCGTCCAGGGCCAAAGACGTCGGCAACGTTGCCCTCGTTGACGAAGACCGCCATTTGCGACTCGCGAACAGTCAACGACGCTCCGTACTGAATTTCGAAATCCTGCATGGGATGACGGCCGGCAAGGATGCCTTCCGTGTCCTCCACCCACTGGATAACGTCTATGAACTGCTTCTTCAGAAAGTCCTTAATGGCCATTGCACCGCCTCCTTGGCTTGCAGCCTCGACTGACTTTGCATGTAAACGTAGTATTAGCGAAATAAGTTCCTTGAATCAAACTGAATCTGGGAGTCGTTTCCGCATTCTACCCAGTGAAGCAGCAGTTATTGTGAGTAGCCTCGCTTTCCGCGCCATCAACGCCAATAACGCTTCGAAGCTCGCTGGATGGAGCCGCGCCTTTATCATCTTGACGGTCGCCATGCTGTTCAGTAAAGTGCGCCACTCATTGAACTTTTTGCAGGCCTCCAAAACTCATGCTCAAAGGAGAAGACAATCCATGACCAATGCCACCGTCACCGGGGCCGAATTTAAGAAGGAATTACGCGATGGAGTTCCCAAAATGGGTCTGTTTCTCAACTCGCACAGTCCTACCGTCGCTGACCAGCTGGCCCACAGTGGCTACGATTGGCTGCTGGTCGACACACAACATGGACCGATGGGATTTGAGAATCTGTCGGCGATGCTTTGCGCCGTGGGCAGCGGCGGAGCCAAATCCATGGTGCGGGTGGCGGGTTACCACGACCGGACGGGCATCCAGCAGGCGCTGGATATGGGTGCCGACGGGATCCTCATCCCTTACATCAACAATGCTGATGAGGCCCGTCAGGCCGTCAGTTGCGCGCGCTACCCAACCGTTGGCACCCGATCGGTCTATTTTCCGCAGCGCAGCACAAACAAAGCCGGGCTGCTTGGTTATGTGGGGAACGCCAACAAGAACATCATCGTCGCGCTCCAGGTCGAGACCGCTTCCTGCATCAAAAATATGGCGGACATCGCAGCAGTGCCGGGCGTCGATATTCTCTTCCTGGGCCAGAACGATTTGTGCATGTCAATGGGCCTTTACGAAAAGTACGAGTTCCCCCACATGTACACTTCACCCGAGCTTCATCAGGCAACTGAAACGCTCGTCAAGGAAGCGCGCAAGAATGGCGTGATCCTGGGCTTGTTCTTGTTTGGGACCAGCCGCGTTGGCGAGTTTCTGGAAAAGGGATTTACGTTCATCAGCATCGGCAACGACCTGCACCACATTCTGGCTCAGGCTACGACTTGGGTAAAAGACCTGGAATCCATTGCTGGAGAGAAGGGCAAGAGCTGGGCTCGCAGGCCGACTGCGTTGGTATAGTCGCCCGCAAGCGCGAACTTCCAGCGATGAAGAAGACTCTCTTGTTTCCTTGGCAATGGGCAGAGCCGCGCTGCCTCGTCTCCTGAAGGCGCCCGGATGAATGACGCTTTCGCGTTGGAATCGTCACCTTGGAGGAGGATCATCATGAAGACAGATCGCATCCGAGTGCTGATGCTGGCAGTCTTGATTTTGCAGGTTGCCTGCAGCAGCCAGCAACAGCAGGCTCCGTCGGCGCCTCTAGCGCGAGAGGCCCAAAGCAGTCCTCCCGCGACTCCGCCTGCGCAGCCGCCGGCTTCTCAGGTTCCGGAAACACAGAAACCAGCCGAGCCGGTTCCCCCGCCTCAAAAACCGCCCAAGATAGAAAGGGTGCCGGCCCCGGCTCCACTGTCCCCTAAGCCGGACCCAGCGCTGCTCAATCCAACACTGGCCACTGCCAGAGCCCCGGAGCAATATCGTGTGAGGTTCGAAACCAGCAAGGGCAACGTCGTCCTGCAGGTGAATCGTTCGTCAGCGCCTTTGGGAGCTGACCGCTTCTACAACCTTGTAAAGATGGGGTACTTCAACGACGTCGCCTTCTTTCGCGTGATCGACGGGTTCATGGCACAGTTCGGCATTCACGGCGATCCCAAGGTGAACGAGAAATGGGAATCAGCCCGTATCAGTGACGATGCGGTCAAGGATTCGAACGTTCGCGGTGCGATTTCTTTTGCCACCGCTGGTCCAGACACACGAACCACGCAGTTGTTCATTAATTATGGAGATAACAGCACGCTGGACTCGCGGGGATTTGCGCCCTTCGGGAAAGTGGTCCAGGGAATGGAAGTCATCGACGCGCTGTACAAGGACTACGGAGAAGGCGCCCCCCGAGGGGGCGGCCCCTCACAGGAGCTCGTCCAGTCGCAGGGCAACAACTATCTGCGCGCTCGGTTCCCCAAGCTGGACTATATCAAGCGCGCCGCTGTGCTGAAGTAGCTGTTTCTCTCGCACTCCTGCCTGCAGGAGCACCTGCGTTGCGTCGCAAGGCAACGCATACTCTCAACTCTCCGGCTCAGTCCTGAAGTCGTCTCTTGAATACCGCACCTTGTGATGGGAATGCAGCTTCCTAGCCTTGCTGCTTTTCTTGCTGCTCTTGGAAGCCGATACAATACAGCATGGGCAATCTCGGGTATTTTGGAAAGTGAACTCGATCCTCAGACAACCTGCAGTAATAGAAGCTCGCGCCCTTCGAGCTCTGAATCACCTTGGCATGCCGACAGGCCTTGCACAGCCCAACTCGATCATCCGTAGGGAATTCAAACTGCATCTGAGCGGTTGGAGTTTTGCCGCTGCGAGCTGTCCTGGCTCAAATGCAGCGTCAAACTCAATATGCAGCGTCCGGGAAAACCCGGTGCAAATCGGGTGATCCTGGGACCGAGCCAGATTCAGACTGAGCTGCGGAGCACCTCAGCAAACAGACATTGGCCTATGCCTGGGAAGCTCTTGCTTTTTGTTCAAAAAGGCCCTTGTTGGCCTGCAGCCAGATTTCGAAGGACTGCATTGCCGGATAGAGCGCACGGCTGGCGGCTACATCCCCTTGCCGGCTGGGAATGTGCAGTCGGTTAAACTCGAACATATTTGCCAATTCCTCGGCTCCCGGAAACCCGAGCGCCGCGTAAGTCTCTCGCGGAATGTGGTTGTACACGACCCGTTTGCCAAGGACGCGTGTCATGGTCTCCGCATAACCCGCCAGCGGGCTGTCTTCGCCAACGATGCCGACGAGCTTGTCTTTGAATTCGGCTCGACGATCGAAAACAGCCGCAACGACTCCTCCCACGTCGTCAACTGCCACGCCGGAAAGGGCCGTATCCCCCTGAGGAAAGCCAAAGGTCCAGCTGCCGTCAGCCTGTTTCTGAAGTGGGAAAAAACTTAGAAAATTCTCGAAGTAAAATGCCACATGCACAAATGTCGCGCCCAGCCCGAGATTGCGCGCGTACTCCTCGAGTTCTGCCTTGATATCAAAATGCGGTACTGGAAGCTTGCCCGCTGAGATTTTGACGGCTGATGGCAGCGAACTGAAAACAAAGTGGCTGACGCCGGCTGTCTTCACCGCATCGATAAGATTCTTTCCTTGCTGATATTCTTTTCCGAAGTGCTCCCAGAAGTTGGTGACACCGAAGACGCCGTAGCATCCTCGGAGTGCGACCTGCAGCTGTTGAGCGTTGTCCAGATCGCCCTGAACTACTTGCGCGCCCGCCTGCGCCAACGTCACCGCTTTGTCTGATCTGGGGTTGCGAGTCAGACACTTCACGGCCAACTCGCCCCCACTTAGCAAATGACGCGCAACGCTCCCGCCTTGGGCTCCCGTGGCTCCAATGACGAGAATAGTCTTTCTATCGCTCATGGGACCTCCTTGTTCTGAGTGGTTTCAATTTGCCGCAGTTTTTGCTGAGCGTTCGCCCGGAACGACACACCGTGCAGCGGTGGGTTCGGTGAGAAATAGCGAGGTGTGGCTGTCCTTCAATTGGGCCGCGTCAGGCTTCTCTTGCTGGCGATGATTCTTTCGGCCTTGACGAACAGCGCGCGCGCCTGTGGCAGGAGTTCGAGCGCTTTGAGCACCTGCGGGTCGCCTTCGAGAAAGACTTTCTGAGCCTCGGAGGGTCCGACCCGGGCCAGTGTGTACTCGTATTTGAGCTGGCGCCTGACAAAGTCAATATTCCTGGCGAAGCCCTGCTCTTCAAATGGGATCTCCTTGGACCGGAGATAGGTTCTGAATTCCTCCTGGAGAGCCGCAGTCACCTCAAAATCCGCGCGCGACTCCTGATGTCGAGCATTGTAAGACCGGATGAAACTAAAGAAGGCAGCATTGCTGAGCAGCACCGACTGAAACGTGTTGAACGGGATAGATTGCATCGTCACATCGGGCCGGATGCCACCGCCGCCGTAGACTTCGCGACCGCTGTCGGTGCGCCGGACCTCGGCAACCTTCGTCTCTTTCCCCTTCCCGTGGAAGTAATCATAGAAGGACCTCTTGTTGTAATCCCGCTGAATCAGGCGTCCGCTAGGTGTGTACCACTTGGCCGTCACGAGGGCCACGCCCGCTCCGCCGCTGAGTTCGAAAACAGACTGCACCAGTCCCTTGCCGAAACTGGTCTCGCCGAGAATCAGACCACGATCGTGGTCCTGGACAGCTCCTGCAACGATCTCCGAAGCACTGGCACTATCGTTGTTGATCAGTATCACCATCGCGTAGTCGCCGCCCGCGGTCCCCCGCGGCACCACATAGCGCTGGTTGGAACTCATCAGCCGGCCCTTGGTGACCACCACCTCCTGCCCGCGCTTCAAGAACTTGTCTGCCACGCCGATTGCCGCCGGCAGCGAACCTCCGGGGTTGTTTCGCAAGTCCAAAATCAACCCTTCCAGTGTGGAACCCAGTTTTTTCAAACTCTCTTCGACTTCACGCTCAGTAGTCTCGGTGAAGTTGTCAATCCGGACGTAGCCTACCCTTTCCCGAAAATGGAAGGCAAACGGGACGCTGTCTTGCCGAATGACGTCCCGCACAACAGAAAACTCCAGCAGGTCCTGAATCCCCTCACGCTGTATTGAGACCCTGACCAGAGTCCCTTTCGGCCCTCGGAACTTTTCGATCACCTGGTCGCGCGACAAGCCGATGCTGGGCTTGCCGTCTATCTTAACAACGATGTCACCCGAGCGGATTCCCAGCTGGTGGGCGGGAGTGCCCGTCTGAGTTGCAACCACTGTCGGCTGCCCGAAGATGATGGCCACGGAGATTCCCACGCCAAAAAATTTGCCGCGCTGGTCGTCGCGAAACAAGCTATAGGTTTTCGAATCGAAAAAGCTGGAATGCGGATCGAGTGTCTGCAGCATGCCGCGAATAGAGTCCTGCAGCGCCTTTTCTGCGTCCACCCTGTCGGCGTACTGTTCCTCGGCCAGGCTCAAGACTTGGGCATAAGTCTTCAGGAATGAATCAATATCCTGAAGGTTTCGTGGCGCGGCCGACAACTTCGCTCCCCAAAGTCCGCCGGCCACCGAAGCCACGAAAACCACGAACAGCGCCAGAGAACCCGATCTATCCATTTTCACTTCGACCTCCTACCTCACGCAGGCGGTGAGCCGCGTCGCTTCGATCGGCGCGGACACGAGCGTCTACGGCAGATGTCAGAACAAAACTGATCCTAACCGTGAGAAATCCTTTTTGCCTTGGACAGGACAATGAAGCTCCATAGTCCTTGATGAGGCGCATAGCATACCAGTCCTGGCTCGCCCGCGCCGAGTCATGTCTTCAAATCCCAGCCAAATCCAGGCCGATCTGAAGGGCGCATGTAGATCCCCGCAGGGCCCCGAGTGATCTGGTTTTCTTCCTCAAAGCGGCTGTACACTTCCTTCGGGCCACCGGGAGGGTCCATGAACATCTCGCACCAGGGACTGTTGACGGCAGCCAGAATGTAGTGAGGGGCTCCGCCCCTCCAGCCTCCGTGCGGGATCACAGGAATGTCATGCGCCGCGGCCAGTGCCCCAATATGGCGCAATTCGCTCAATCCTCCACACCAATTCATGTCGGGTTGCCAGATGCTGCTGGCTTTGTACTCGAGCAACATTCGGAAGCCGTAGCGTGTGTACTCGTGCTCGCCGGTGACAATGCGGGTGGACTTGATCTGAGCGTTAAGTCTGCCGAACCCCGCATAGTCGTCAGGAGGCAAGCACTCTTCCATCCAGTAGACCCGGTACGGTTCGAGCGCTTCAGCGAATTCTACCGTGTACCGTTCGGTGAACGCCATCCAGCAGTCGAGCATGATCTCGCCGTTCGGGCCGAGCAACTGGCGGGTTCGCTTCACGAGTTCAACGTTCTTCTTCATTCCCTCTCTGCCGTCTGCAGGGCCATAGGGGATGGCCAGCTTCAACATTTTGAATCCAAACTCCACGTGCTGCTCAATGTCATTGCCTGTGCAGTAGGCGGGAATACGTTCTTTGGTCTGCCCGCCCAGGAGCTTGTAGACCGGCATCCCAAGCGCGTTGCCAATGATGTCCCAGACGGCATTATCGACAGCGCTGATGGCATGAATCACCAAGCCCTTGCGGCCGTAGTACAGCGTGGAGCGCCAGAGGATGTCCCAGAGCTGCTCAACATTGAAGGGGTCTTCGCCCAGCAAAAGCTTGGTGAGATGCTTCTCAATGACAAACCCAGCGCCGGGTCCACCGTAACCGATCCCTTTCACGCCCTTGTCCGTTGTGATTTCTACCGCTTCCGGCCCGAGGTCGTCGGCCATGAAGAGCGAGCGCATCGGCTTGTACCTGGCATACACCGACATCGGGTTTGCAACTTCTACGCCACGGGTAGACCAGGAACCCGGAGCGGGATTATAGCTCGGAACAGGCCGTTTTGATTGGGGTAGCACCATCCGCACACCGGTGATCTTGAGCTTGCTCTTCTCTTGCTGGAATGCAAGCGATGCGGGCTGCGGGAAAGGGCCCAAGGGCGGGGCAGCCTCCGCAACACTTGCAGCGAGTGGCAGAAGGCTGGACGACAAGAACTTGCGACGATTCATCTTCAGATCTCCGACTCTAGGTCCCTCCAAGGTCAGACATCAAAGCTCAACCTTCATTCATCTGTGGAATAGACCTCGGGTCTCCTCCCTATGCTGGGTCTTTGACGATCACGACTTCATTCATCTTGTCCCCGGCCCGTATCGCATGGACTACCGCCATGTCATTGGTTCGGCCAAACACGGTGTGGACGCCATCGAGGTGAGGTTGAGATGAGTGGCAGACGAAAAACTGGCTACCACCCGTGTTCTTCCCACGATGCGCCATGGAAAGCGAACCTGGAAGGTGCTTGTTGGAATTAATCTCGCAATTGATGGAATAGCCTGGTCCGCCCGTTCCATCTCCTTTTGGGCAGCCACCTTGAATAACGAAATTCGGGATCACGCGATGAAACTTCAAGCCATTGTAGTAGCCCGACTCGGCCAGCTTCAAGAAGTTGGCCACCGTGCCCGGCGCATCCTTGTCGAAAAAGTCAACGTGGATGACACCTCGGTCAGTCTTGATGATCGCCTTGGTCATGTCGTCTTCCTCTCTTCTTCCTGAGGCCCTACTTGTCCAGTTTTTCGTCTTTCTTCAACTGGCCGATGATCTCTTGAGCCAGTTCGCGGATCGATTTGTCGCCGCCCAGGAAGAAGGACTCCGACGGCTTCTTGGCTGCGGACCAAAGCACCCGCTCTGTTTTGAGATCGATGAGGAAAGCCGTACCCCTGGTTCGGGCTGCAGTCTTCCGAACTTTGGCATCGGTTGTCATCAACTCCTTGATGTCAACCTCGGTTGTGTCGGACAGCAACGCATCGGCCTGGCGCCGATTGAGCGTGACATGGAATCGGCCCCATTTGACCAGTTCATCAGTGAGAAAATGCTCCAACCGGTGGCTCATCGGCATGACATAGATCGTCTTGATGGCATCGAGGCTGCCTTGGGGAGCATCTTGCGCGACTAAAGCGGCCGGAACGAACATGAACCCCAGGAGGACATATGATAAGACGCTTTGAAAGGTTTGCATCGAGCCTCCCTTTGGGAATGACGACGATTTATTCTTGCACGGGGCAGGAGATATTCCAGGATTCTTCTCGCTACTACTCATCCTTCTCCACGGGCAGATCCAGGCGCGAGGCCCACTCGTGCCAGGAGCCGACGTAGTTTCTAACCTTCGCATATCCGAGCAGCTGCAGTGCCAGATAAGTGTTTGAAGCACGGTTACCTTGATGACAGTAGGGGATTACCTCTTTGTCAGGAGTTACTCCAGCGTCCGCCAGGAGCTTCTGCAGATTGGCAATCTGGCCATAACTGAGAGGGCCTTCGAGCAGCTGCGTCCATTCCAGCCAGACGGCTCCGGGGATGTGCCCGCTGCGCGCGCAGTGCTGCGAGCCGTCCTTTCCTGAAAATTCCTCGCGGCTGCGCACGTCGAGAATCACTGCCGTGCTGCTGTGCATCCGTTTTGCCACGTAGTCCGTCGAAGCAAGAATCGCAGGGTTTTCTTTGACGACGAACTTTTGGGGCGGACGCAGCGACTTTTCGGTGCTGACCCGGTAGCCCGCCTTCTGCCAGGCGCCCAGACCGCCATGAAGGACGCCGCCGGGACGATACCCAGCATACGTCAGCAGCCACAATGCCTTGGGGGCTTTCGTCCCCATGTTTTCGTCATAGAAGATCACTTGCTCAGCCCCGGCAATACCGAGCGCGCTGAACTTGGCCGCCAGTTCCTGATGCAACAATGGTAGAGCGGACTCGGCAGTTCGCACGTTCACAGTGGAAATATCGATCCAGACCGCCCCTGGAATGTGCCCCTGCAGGTACTGCTGTTCGCTGCGGGTGTCTGCAACAATAATGTCGCGTGCCTTCAGGTGCGCGTTCAGCCAACTCGCCTCCACCAGCCACTCTGATTTCGGAGGTGCAGATTTGGTCTGAGAAATCGCGCGCGACGGGAAAAGCAGCGTCAATCCGGCTAGAAGCAGGAGACAGATGCCAACAGTTTTGCACCGGAGACTCATTTGGGTTCCTTTGGCAGAGGTTGAGATCGACACTCCACAAGCGCGCGGCCATTCTAACACACGCATGGCAAATACCTTTTGACTTGTCTGGGCGCCAGCTCCTAGAATTCCTGCGTTTTCCTGGAGCAGACAGTCGCCTGCGTCAGATGTCGTATCAACCCTTGCTCAACCGGAGTTCGTTCTTATGGAGGCAGTCATGCGAGTGCTGGCGTCAGCAATTTCCTTCCTTCTATGCACGGGCCCAGTGTTCGCCCAAGCTCCCAAACCCGGCAAATGGGTAGCCTTGTTCAATGGACAAGATCTGAGCGGATGGAAGAAGTACGGTGACGAGAAATGGATGGTTCAAGGCGGTGAGATTCTTGGTGAGGCTGTGACCAAAGCCTACGGTTACCTGGGAACCGAGAAGACGTACAAGAACTTCGAGTTCAAAGGAAAATTCAAGGCCGAGGGCACGGGCAACAGCGGCATCTTCTATCATTCAACCATCGATGGAGTAAACATCCGGGGCGTTCAGGTCGAAGTGGATCCAAACCCCGGCAAACACACCGGCGGTCTTTACGAGACCGGCGGCCGGGAGTGGGTGGTCTTTCCAAATGACGTCGCCGAGAAAGCCCTTAAGGTGAGCGACTGGAATGAAGTTCACTTCAGTGTGGCCAACAACTACATCGTAACCTACATCAACGGAGTGAAGGCCGTAGATTTCACAGATCCCAAACCCAAGTTTGCCGACGGGATCATTGCCCTCCAGCTCCACAGCGGCGGTGAAGGCAAGATGCGGTTCAAGGAGCTCTACATTCGAGAACTTCCATAAGCCCGGTTGGAAGCAAAACCGCGAAGACCGATGACGTCTGGCTGACTCCCTGGCTTTCACTACCAAGGCCTGTCAACGTGTCTTCGCCGTCGCATTGCTGTTGCTGTCGATCAACCACGAGTCCAAGATCAGCGTCACTTCATCCGGTTCTCGTACCAAACCAGGTTTTTGCTGTCCTGCCCTGCGACCAGAATGTCAAGGTCGCCATCCTTGTCCATGTCCACCACTCGGATATCGTATGCTGCCTGGTCTTCGTAAATACGATGTTCGGAGAATTGGCCTTTCCCGTCGTTTTCAAACCAGGCGAGCACCTTAGAATCCTTGGCGCAAGTCACTGCGTCACTGTCGCCGTCTTTGTCCAAGTCATCCACAGCGAGGGTGTGGGGGCCAATCAGATCGGAATTGATCTCGTGTGAAGTCCAGCGAGGCCCCTCGTACCAGACAAGACCTTTGCCGTGCCCGCGGCTGGCGACAAAATCAGTGTTGCCGTCACGATTCACATCGGCCATCAGAACGTTCGTGGCTCCTTCCTGACCCTCTGCGATGAGGTGCTTTTTCCAGACGCGGGCAGGATCCTCTGGCGCTTCCCACCAGGCAAACCAGTTCCCTACCTTGGCGGCGCTGGCGATGTCAGGACGCCCATCACCGTTGACGTCGCCGAATCCCAGGTAGTGACTGAGCCCCGGCGCATCACGATCAGAGAACACATGCCGTTCGAAACGGGGTGCAGAGTACCAGACCAGAGATTCCGGGAAGGATCCTTTGGGCTGGGCGCTGTTGGCGATCAGATCCGGCTTGCCGTCGCGATTCACGTCGCCTACTGCAAGGCCATGGATTCCATCAACGCCTCCCTTCTTGGAGTCATCCAGCACGTGCAGCGGCCAAGGGTCCGTCAAAGGCCGAGCAGGCCGTTCCAGCCAGTAAAGAAACGCTGGAGAATACTGAGCGCCCACAAAATCAGGATCACCGTCACTGTCCATATCCAGAACAGCGCTGTGGATTGCCGCAGGTTGGGCGCGCAGCCCGATGCGCTTCCAGTCCGGCGCGACGAAGAGAACATCTTCTCCAGAATCACCGATGCTGGCGATGACGTCTACCAGGCCGTCTCCTGTGAAGTCCGCAGCAACGGCTGTGAGAGTAAAGATGTCTGCGCCGATGACATGACGCTGCCAACCAGGCGCTTTGGTAGAAACCGCGCTAGTCACGACGCCCAGCAGAAGGAACAGAATTGTGAGCGAGGGAAGACAGTGAGTCATTGCAATCCTCCATAGTCTGGGAACTTCTCGTCAGCCCCGGCGGAGCCGACTTCCGTTTGGGATGCGCGGCAGGGCCGCTCTCGCGTCGAATGCGCGGCCCACTGAATTCATGGTCAGGATCTGAGCGGAATAGTGACGACGCAGCACCCACGCCCTAGCCCGTTATTCGAGACTTCGACGAGAATCCTATCCTCGCCAGCATTGGCAGCCACGCTGAGCGGAACAGGGCGCGGACTTGGGAACGGCCCGCAACCACAACCGAATATCCAGGGCGAAGACCTCCGCGCTAATGGCACCCCATGCAACGGAAGCCGGTCCCATGACAGATCTTGCACGACGGCTTGTCGAGCCTGGCGTTCTTTCCCGAGTGAATGTCGATGTAGTCCCGAGTGTGGCTGGCCGGCTTGATCTTGGCTTCACTCGTGTGGCACAGCTCGCAGCTGAAGGGGGGATCGATCGTCGGGTGACAAACCAGGCAGTCCGCCATTTGCGGGTGGTTAGAAGATCCAGTCAGATCACTTTCGGCCAAGCCGCGATGACATGCAGCACACGAGTCCTCCGTTTCCAAATGTTGCCGTACCTCGGCGCCTGGCGCCAGATAGCTTCCACTGTCAATCGCTGCAGCCAAAGCAGGCGCCACGTTTCCCAGGGCCAAGTGCTGCAGGTGGCTGAAACGGAGCGTCCTTTTGGGATCCCTGAATTGGTAAGCCGCATCGCCACCGTCATGCCTTAAGGCATGCAAACCATCATGGCAGGCCAGACAAGTTTCGGGCTTGGGCAGGAGATTGTCAGCCGCCGCGCTGCTCGAAAGCGCGCTGTAGTGGCAATCTTGGCAGCTCGCACCAATTAGAGCAAGGTGCCGCTTGTGAGAGAAGCGCTGTGGACTCAGGCCATCAGAACGCTGAGACGAGCTCCAAAAAAACGGTGACAGAGCCAAAGCCACAATGAGGGGCACAGCAAACACGATGGGGCGGCGCATCTGGCGCTGGTTGTTCAGTCAGCAGTGAGGCATCGGACGACTGGCTGGCGAAATCCACTCCAGTGCTGCGAGTGGGAAGAGTTCAGAGGCGTTGCGGCCCCCGTGGTTCAGTTCAGGCGGACAAGGTGACAGGCGCCGGCTCGAGCCATCGGTCGACTACCACTTGTATGAGATTCTCCAAATCTTGTTACCCCCATCGTCCGACACCAGCAAGGACCCATCTGGCATCTGCAGCAGCCCCACCGGCCTGCCCCAAACTTCGCGCTTATCAGGCGCCAGCATGAATCCGGTGAGAAACTCCTTAGGACCACTCAGCGGTTTTCCGCCCTTGAAGGGAATGAAAGTCACCGAATAGCCGACTCTCTGGGAGCGATTCCACGAGCCGTGGAATGCTAGGAAGGCTCCACCCTGATACTGCTTGGGAAATTGCTTGCCGGTGTAGAACAAGGTGTCTAGCACCGCGACGTGAGCTCCGAGTTGGACATCGGGCGCGATAGTCTTCTTGACCAGGTCTGGCTTTTCGCCTTTGCGTCGGGGATCTTCGTTCGGCCCCGTATAAGCGTACGGCCAGCCGTAGAATCCACCGTGCTTGATGGAAGTGAAATAGTCTGGAACAAGGTCATCGCCGAGAAGGTCGCGCTCTTGAACAGCCGCCCACAGCGCCCCGGTGCCCGGGTACCAACGCAGGCCAATGACGTTTCGCACACCTTGAGCCACAAACTCATGTCCGGAGCCATCGGGATTGTAGCGATGAATGGCGGCACGCATCGGATCTTCGCCGGCGTCGACATTCGACTCGGACCCGACCGTTAAATACATCTTTTCCCCCTTGGCATCGAACAGGATCGAACGTGTCCAGTGCCCTTTGCCGAAATTCTTCAATGAAACGAGTTCCTCCCCCTTGCCCTCCACTTTCATTTCCTTCGAGTCATATTTGTAGCGCTTCAGCGAGGTCGTCTCAGCCACGTACAAGTAGTCCTTCCACAGAGCCAGTCCGTAAGGACGATCCAAGCCTTCAAGAATTTTCTTCTTTGCCTCGGCCTTGAAGTTCTTGTCAGGGTCCTGCAAGACGTAAACGCGGCCTGAGCTGGTGCTGTCACTCATCAGGATTTCCTGACTCGGGCCCTGTAGCATAAAGCGGGGGCGCTCGAAGCCTTCGGCATACACGTCGATGTCAAATCCCTGGGGCAAACTCAACTGGGCGCCGTCAGGCCGGGCAATGACCCGCGGCCCGTTGTTGGACGATGGCGAATGGAATGGTGCAGGAAGCTTGGGGTTCTTGGCTTGAAAAGCTAGAAGTGCCGAGGTCAGAGCCAGCATTAAAGCGATCAAAGCAAAAGTGCCTGGTTTCTTCACTAGTCGCATCTGTTTTACCCCTCGTATGCCTGTTACTCCGCAGATTATCCCTTGTGCGCAATTCTCCAGATCTTGTTGCCGCCGTCTTCGGAGACCAGCAGCGAACCGTCCGGCATCTGGAGCAACCCGACTGGCCTGCCCCAGACTTCGCGCTTGTCCGGGTCGAGCATGAACCCTGTCAGAAAATCACGGGGTTCGCCCGTTGGCCGTCCTTTCTTGAACGGAATGAAAACAACGGAATACCCGACGCGCTTGGAGCGATTCGAGGAACCGCGGTAAGCCACAAATGCCCCTCCCTGATACTCCTTCGGAAACTGCTTGCCTGTGTAAAAAAGAGCATCGAGGACCGATTTGTGCGAGCCGAGCAGAACATCGGGAACCACCGTCTTCTTCACGAGTTCCGGATTCTCCCCCTTGCGGCGAGGCTCTTCGTTTGGTCCGATGTAGGCGAACGGCCAGCCGTAGAACGCTCCCGGCCGGATGGCGGTGAAGTAATCCGGAACCAAGTCGTCGCCGAGACCGTCACGTTCCTGCACGGTCGCCCAGAGCGTGTCAGTGCCCGGATACCAGCGCAGCCCGACGGGATTGCGCAATCCGGAAGCCACAATCTCATGCCCGCTGCCATCCGGATTGTAGCGATTGATGGCCGCGCGGCTTGGAGGATCTCCAGCATCCACGTTTGAGCCGGAACCGATAGCGAGATACATCTTCTCGCCTTTGCGGTCGAACAGGACGGTTCGTGTCCAGTGTGCCTTGGTGAAGTCCTTCATAGAAACGACTTCTTCTCCTGCCCCCAGCACTTTCGCCGCGCGGGCATCATACTTGTACCGCTTCAGAGCCGTGGTTTCCCCCACGTACAAGTAATCCTTCCAAAAGGCGAGACCGTAGGGGCGGTAGAGGCCCTCCAGAAGTTTGTCCTTGGATTCAGCCTTGAAGTCCTTGTCGCGATCCCGCAACACGTAGACGGTACCCTTGTCGGCACTGTCGCTCACCAAAACCTCTCCGCCCGGCCCCAGCGCCATGAAGCGAGGCTTTTCAAACCCCTCCGCATAAATCTCGGCGACAAAACCCTTGGGCAAACTGAGCTGTGCGCCATCCGGTCTGGGAATGACTCTTGGCGTGTTAGTGGAGCTTGGAGTGTGGTAGGGTGCGGGTAATGTCGGCGGCTTTTGGAGAGCACCGACGATCGAATCGGCAGTTAGGCACAGCATCGCCAAGGAGAAAAGACTCGCCTTGCATGAAAGTCGCATATTCACGCTCCGAACGTGTCTTGGCCCGTCCGTGAAGGCTCAGCAGCTGCGCCACGAACGAGCTGGGAGATTTTGATGGCCGCCCTATCCTACACGAAGCCCCGGCAAACTCAACGGATTTCCCTCGGCAACCGGCCGTGCGCAAGCCTTCTGAAAGTGTGGGGAGCATAGCCCACACAACTGATCAGAATGAGTTGAAAAAACTCTTGCTTCTGGTAGACTCCCACCCGTTGGCTATTTGCAACCAAAGCCGGTAGTCGCTTCATGTGTTCTCGGCTGCGCCCGGCTCAGATGCAGTGCGCTTGCTTCCGGAAGAAGCATTGAGTGGAGTTCGGGAATGGCTCAATGTTGGGTACGGGTGAGACGACGCGTCAACACAAGCTTTGAGGTGGAATGGCACATTGCGGTACACATTGGATTTTGCGCCCGTAGCTCAGCTGGATAGAGCGCTTGCCTCCGGAAGAAGCGTTCGGTAGATGTTAGTGGTGAGTATGCTTCAATATTAAGTGCAAGGTCTGAGGTGGTGTGGCACATTGCGGTGCACATTGGAATTGTTTGATGATTTCGCGCCCGTAGCTCAGATGGATAGAGCGACAGCCTCCGGAGCTGTAGGCCGCAGGTTCGAACCCTGCCGGGCGTACCAGCCTAATCTCCATCGATTGCCTTCCACACTGATACCTGCTGCCTTGAAAACAAACCTGGGAAGGATGACAACAAGATAGTTGTAGGGGACTGTGGAAGGTCGCGCTCAGTGGACCGTGGAAACCCCCAGGTATCCCCGACCTTGGCAGGCTCTGCATGGGGATTGTCGGCGGGAATTGAATCGAGTGAAAGAAGCACAGCACCGTTGGTGACACTGTCCAGTGCCGGTGCAATGGAAACAGGACTCAAGCTTTGAATCTAGAAGGTTCCTTTCCGTCGCTCCCTGCTGTGGGTAAGTTCCTGCTAAGAAGGACAAGATTTCGTTCTTCCGCTGCGCTAGTTGGAGCCGCATCGTAGGGGAAACTGCCCAGCGCGGGCAGTAGCAGAGCTTGCTGCCGCGCACCTGCAGCTTGATTCCTGCAGACTGCAGTTTCGCCATGAGTTCAACCGCACTCATACTTCTCCCCATTCATCATTTCCTTCCGTAGCGCTGGGCTTGAGAGTAAGGTTGCCATCTCCGGCGGCAAGGCTGCCAAGGGAGGGAAACTTGGCAGCCTTGGGCAAGTGGAGCGCGGGAAGCTCTTTAAGCCCAAGATTTAGGGGAAGGCTGCCAAACACTTTTTCCTGGCAGCCTTCGTGGCAGCCTTTACTGGGCCCCACTGAGACGTTCTCTGGAAGACCCCACATCCATTGATGACCGCTGCCAGGTCGAGTCTCCTTTCGAGAAGTGACGCCGAGCAACCGTTTCGCTCGCCACAAGGTTCTTTCCGAGACTCCTGCGTCTTTAGCTTCTTTTTCAACATCCTTTGCAGGACACGATCCGCGAGTCAGCATCTCGATGAGAAACTGTTGCGCTTCTTCCAAGGCTGAGCGTTCCTCGTCTCCGCGGCTCGCCGAGAGCAATCTGTCCGCTGTCAAATTGCTTGTCCCAGTCCAACAAAAAGAGCCTTCCCCGAGGGTATAATGCGGACCCTATCTCGGCCAGGTTGTTCTTAATCTGCACCACTGCACGCCGTGTCGGTTGGTCCGGATCAGCGCCAACCAGCAGGACTGACCTGCAGGCAGCCGTGATGTCGATTGATCCCAGACCGCGATAGATGGGACGTTCTTTTCCTGATTTTGTCAAATGGCGCACGACGACAATCGCGGACTGAGTGCGTTCAGCCAGTCTGGAAAGAGCCGCCATGACGGAGCGCGTTTCATTGGCTCTGTGTAGATCGACATTGGCTCCCAGGTAGGCAACTAGAGGATCGATGATCACAAGACGCGGTTGATGCTTTTCTATGGACTGTGCTACAAGGCCCAGACCGCCACCATCAAAGATAAGCGGTCCCTCTAGTGCGAAGATCCGCGAAACATCGGCCCGCAGAGCATCGAGTCTGGGGCGAATGGTATCACCCAGACCATCCTCAGAACTGAGGAGGAGAACGTTCCTCGGATCACATTGCGCCTCATTCGGAAGGCCTTGGCCTGCGGCCACCGCTGTGGCTACTGCTAGGACCATCCACGACTTGCCGACACCGGGATCTCCCTCGACCAGCGTAACTTTCCCTTGAGGAACGTACGGGTACCACAGCCAACGGATGCTTTCAGCTTCCACGTCGGCAACACACTTGAGAGTCACAAGTGCTTCCTCAGATTTCTGTCCGCTGTTCTCTTCTGGAAGACCGGCGAGCAGGCTCCCGTTTGGAGTTTGAGGGAGACTAAATGCCTGCAAGATGGCGGCGGTACTGCATCCCGCCTGACAAAAGTAGGAGCCGCTGGCTACGTTCAATGTCAGTGCGGTATCTCCTTTTCCGTTGTGGCAGATTCCCTTGCAGTGCGCCCACTTCCCTTCCCGATCAATCTTGCAAGTCGAATGAGACAGAACGCGTCTCCTGAGCTCGGTATTGAGGTCACTCCAACTCGCAAAGGTTTTCTCGGCCTTGCAGCCGGGTTGAGAGACTGCCTCAAGATTTGGCGGGAATGCCTTCTGGATCTGATCGACGGTGTATCGCTGTTTCGGATCAAAGTGAACCAAACGGACCCGCTGCCGAAAGATACCGCCGCCTGTGTCTTTGGAAAGGTGATCGAAATAGGGAAGCCGCATCACCCTGGAGGGATTTCGAATTTTTGGATCGCCCTGGAAGTAGTCGATGAGACTTTGTTGCGCACTCAGCCATTGGTCAGCATCACAGCGATGCTGGAGCAGCCAATAGGCGTGGACTGATCGCTTGGATTCGACCCGAATGCTCGGTAAGATTGGAGCACCGTCAAACAAACGATGTTGCTCCGTGATGGGAAGGTCATCCTTCTCGCAGAATACGGCATTGAAGCGGACGATTTGCGAGTCTTTCGAGCCACCCGCGTTGGGCGCGAAATATAGTCCGCGGGTTTCGTTCAGTTTATTCAGCCGTTGTCGGAAGGATTGATTCTCTGCCAGTTGCCGCCGTGTCCCGGTAATCAGAATGGGTGCGTTATCAGTTTGGGTTGGGGCTCCCTTGGGCTTGAATGCACGGAAGTGCATCTCTTCGTTCTCGTCAGGAAAGAAGGCAGAGAGAAACACGGACAGAGTGACTGGGTCTGGCATTGCTTCCCCCGAAGAGGTCGACATACATACGACAAAACTTCGTCTCGCCGACTATTTCCCATTGCTCGGCTTCACTTGAGCACGTCGCGACGGCCCGAATCTTTTTTCGCAAAGCAGCAGGAATTCGTCGACGTGGCGCGGGAGGTAACGGACTTTATTGCCGACCCGGCAGTAGGCGATCCTGCCGGCAAGCCGCAAGCGCCACGCGGTCACTCGACTGATTCCCACAGTTTCACAAAATTCCCGCTCACTAAGAGTTGCCTTGAAAGTTCCTTGGTCCATTGCGCCAACCTTTCCTTTGTCTAGTTGTTCAACTCCAAATCTTTCACTTCTTGCTGGCACTGACCCTTGGCGACGAGTGCCTTCCTTCCACGTCTCTCCGCCCGGGCCAGAGGGTCTCCTCGAACTTCGTTCATAGGAATGTCAATCATCACGCTGAAAAACCACTCCATCCCATCGCGGGACAGAGGGTGAAAGGGAATTTCCCACGGATGCTTCTTCCAGAAGGAACGAAAGTCTTTGTCCGTGACGCGCAGAGTATCGTCCTGCCTTTGCTTTCCCTCGTACCTTCCTTTAAGCCAGCCGTGATCAATCCATCGTTGAACGGTCTGAGGGCTCCGCCCCAGGAACTGAGCCAATTCCCTCCTTGTGTGCCCGTCGGTGACGCGAGCGCTAATGCCCAAGCGGCTGCCGATCTTCATGCTGGCCAGCTTTTCGCGGATCGACTTCTCGGTTCGGTCGAGTTGCAAAGCCATTTGACGGACACTTCGCGTTCCGGCATGTCGCACAAGGAAGTCTTCGTCGCTTCCTTTCCAGCGTCGAAAATTTCTACTCTTTTGACTGATTCCCAGCTTGCGAGCGCGATCCCAGCAGACGTAACGTGGCCACCCAGTCAAATGTCTGATGAGATCGATAGCTGCTCGCTTCCTGGGTGATCCCTTGCGATAGCCTTCTTCCAGGACTGCATCCAACTCCGGCGTCCAGCGGTAGCAGCGGCGCTTCTTCGAGCGATGGCTTGTGCTCGTTGGTTGAATATCCATCCCAGAATCAATAAAGGTCATGCTGACCACTTTCTGATTTCGCGACCGGTTTCACAGGGGGTCGCCCAAACAGTACGGGTACTCGCACACAACCCATCGTCGGGAATCCTGTTTCCCCTTCAGATCCTCGTTGCGCAGATGAGCTTCCTCGCTCGTCATCTCCAGGTGAGACTCCGATGATCCGTTCGCGCTGTCGTAGAGCTCGAAGACTTGCACGCTGCCTTCATGGAGAGTGTCATTTGGTAAACCTTCAAAATCTTAAGAGACTTGAGAAGGGCGAGTTGTTACAACGAGGTGTCGGAAGGATAAGAATTTCGGAGTACTGGAAGAATGTCGAGGTGTGTTTGTAACGTTTGCCCTTTCTGAATAGCGTCAGCGTGCTGCTCACCACCACCAGCAACACTCAGATCACCGACGCTACCGTTCAGCCGCAGCCGACCTACACCTACAAAGTCTACTCCGTCGACCAGCACACGAACGTGGCGGCGCCGGCCACATCAGTCGTGACCACTCCCGCCAGCAGCTCCATTGATCCCTTGCGCCGGGGCGTGAAGCCCACCGGGACGTATTGGGGCGCGGGCAGCGAACAGCTCGACCTGCTCTCGGGCAATCTCAGTTTCAATTTGCCGCTGCTCACAGCCCAGGGCCGGGGTGGGTTGGCGGTGCCGTTTCATCTCAGTTACAACTCGCAGCTCTGGCGCAAGGACGCAGGTGGGACCTTCAAGTTGGGCCTGGATGTCGGCTACGGCTTTGGCTGGAAGTTGATGGCGGGCTCCATCACTCCAGTGTGGTCCGATCCCTACACGCTGGACCACTACCGCTTCACCAACGCCACCGGGGCGGAGTACCGGCTGAACATCAACAACGGCGCAGGAATTTGGCGGTCGAAGGAAAGCATCTACCTTTACTACGACGCGAACACCTACCGGCTCTACAACACGGGCGGCACCTTCTGGCAAATGAACAACGTCTCATTGGGACAAGAGCCTGACGTGGGAACGCGCTACCCCACCTGGTTTCAGGATTCCAATGGCAACCAGACTATCGTGAGCTACCAGGCGGGGATCGGATCACCCGGGGCGCCCTCCTGCGCGCGCATTACCCAGATTGAAGATGTGCGGGCGGTGCAAGACAACGGGGCCGGGCCTTACCGGACCTACACCTTTAGCTACGACGCCGACCCCACGCTGCCTCACCCTCACCGGCATCACCAACCATATCAAGACAGCCGAAACCTACACGGTATCCATCGCTGCCAGCGCGGCGCTGTCTTCCCCCTTCAGCCCGCCGCAGAGCTTCGGGACGACCCGGCTCTTGCAGTCGGTCACCAACGCCATCAGCTACACGCACACTTTCGAGTATGGCAGCAACAACGCGGCCGAGTTGACCAAGGTCACGCTTCCCACCGGTGGCTACCTACGCTGGATCTACCAGGACGCCACTTATCCCAGCGGGGTCACTCTGCGGGAAGTAGCCAGTCGGCGCACGGCCCTCGGCGCGGGCCAGACGGAGGACACCTACACCCTCAGCTATCAAACCGGCACATCACCCACCCACTACCGCACCTATCTCGACAGCCCCAACGGCGCGCGCAAGCACTGGGAGTTTTTCTCTGCCGTGGGAGACGCGCGCACAGGTCTGTTGAGTTTTTACCAAGACATGACCGGCCCGGGAGGCGCCGTGCCGCACCGGCAGGACTACACCTGGGTGCAGTACGATACCGAGAACCCGTATGTCTCCTCGGCGAACATCAGTCTGGAGTACGGCACCGGCAACCAGAAAGTAGCCCGACGGACCCAGACGCTGGATGCCTACGGCAACGTCACCTACACAGGGATCTATGACTATCCCGATTTGTCAAACCCGGTGCGCTGGAACAACTACACCTATCTGGCGACTTCTCCTTACACTTCGCGTTACGTGTTCAACCGTCTGCTCGTCGCCACGGTCTCAGACTCCACCGGGACGCAGCAGTTGGTGTCGAACACCTACGATAGCCAATCCAATTGGTATCCAGCGCCACCCGGGGTCCGCCAGTATGACTACTCGGGGACCAGCACCAACATTGGCCGGGGCAACTTGACTCAAAACAGCCTCCCTCAGAACATCTATCAACGTGTCTACGACGCCACCGGGATGGTCACCTGGAGCGGCGACTTTTTTGGGCACAGCTTCAGCACTGAAATCGACAACGGCAACAACTATGCCGTGCCCAAGAAGGTGACACCGAATACCGAGGCCAATCTCGCGACCAGCTTCAGCTACAACACGGCTCTGGTCCCGACGCAGATCACCAGTCCCAACGCCGCCATCAGGCACACCTATTACGACGACTACGGACGACCGACTCAGACGGTAACCATCCACGACACAGTCACCGACTACACTTACGGCATCAATCCAATGACCACGACGGCGACCACTGGCGTCACCTGGACGAAGACCACACTGGACGGTTTCGGGCGTCCCAAGAAAGTGGAGATCGGCGACAGCACCGGCGTCAAGAGCATTGTCGACACCGAATACGCAGCCTGTGCCTGCTCACCGTTGGGAAAAGTGAAACGCGTCAGCCAGCCCTACGAGCTAGGCCAGACGCCCCTCTGGACCACCTACAGTTACGACGCCCTGGGCCGCGCCACGCGCATCGATCTGCCCGATGGAAGCTTCACCACCACCAGCTACCTGGCCAACGTCACCACCGTGACCGATCCTGCGGGCAAGTGGAAGACGTACACCACCAACGCGATGGGCAACCTCAAGCAGGTGGACGAGCCCAACCCGGCAGGCGGCGCGGCTCTGGCGACCACCTACGTCTACGACTACCTCGACCGGCTCCGGACCGTCACCCAGGTCCGCAGTGGCGTCACCCAGACCCGCACCTTCACCTACGACAGCCAGCAGCGGCTGCAGAGTGTCACGCATCCCGAGAGCTTCACGGTGAGTTATACTTACAATAACGACAGCACGGTGGCGACCAAGACCGACTACAAGGCGGAGCAGATCCAGTATGTCTACGACCAGTTCCAGCGCGTCACGCAGATCAAACACTTTCCCACACCGGGTAATGAAGACCTCTGCCAGCGGACGCTGCTGTATTACGACACGAACCCGTTCAACGCGGGCGACTGGAGCGGCAACCGCTGGGGGCGTTTGTCGGCGGCACAATGGTTCGTCCCGGTCAACGGCAGCTGCGCCAGTGGCGGTCACCGCTTTACGGAGTTGTACGACTACAGGCCCGGTGGGCTGATGACGATCAAACGGTTCTACGTCAAACTGAACGACACCAACTGGCCCAACGCGATCACCGATCTGGGAGTCATGCGTCAGGTAGACTACAGCTGGAGTGAGCCCGGCAAGGTGTATCAGATGACCTACCCGGCAGACTCGGGCGGCAATCGCAGGCAACTGACCTACGCCTACGACGGACTGAGGCGGCCGCAGGTGCTGACGGACGGCACACCGTTTCCGTTGGTATCGGGGGCGACCTACGGCCCCGGCAGCGAG
>Ga0187892_10000573_pt1 | contig 95117 bp, 97 predicted proteins | sample MA1701073metaG_FD_139345 | JGI IMG/M metagenome (GOLD analysis project Ga0187892, IMG submission 139345) | Bio-ooze microbial communities from a basaltic lava cave in the Kipuka Kanohina Cave System on the Island of Hawaii, USA - MA170107-3 metaG ... | reverse complement strand
AGACTTGTTCGGATGGTTGGTGGATCATCTCGACGTGCCTGCGCGTCCTGCGGCAAAGCGTTCGAATAACGGACGCAAAGCTGCTTGAAGGGGGGCCATGGCCGAAACGATGATCACAGCCGGGAATGAAATAACACCATCCCTCACATTCATCCAGGAAGCTCAAGCGTGGTATCGGGCCGAGCTTGCCAGGAAGCTCAGCAGAACCCAACGAGCGCAGTTTAACCAGTTCCAGCGAGGTTTGATTAGAGGCCTCGTGCTCGACAAGCAGTCGCAACTGGTCCTCAACACACATCTTATCGATTGGCTTCTCAATGCGGTCAAAGTTCCGAATGCCGACCGAATCCGCGGCAAGAACAACCTGATGAAGCTGTTACTCAAAACAAAGCTTCCCGAAAGGGCGGGCAGCGCTCCGCCTCAGAAAACCGAACCCTTCAATGTCAATCCAGAGCTTCTTAAACGGCTGACCACTAAAGGCCAGGCGAAAGGCCCGGTTACAAGGACATTGACGGGCAGTGGCGGCGCCGCCTACCGCGCTGAATGCTTGGCTGCTGGTGTCCCGATTCCGCCCGACTTTGGCCCCGGCTCCGCCTGGGTTAGCCGTGGCCTGATTCCACAGTCGAGTCTCTTCATTGTGGCAGGGCTGGGAGCGGAGGTGCTCACCTATCAGAGCACATCGCCCGAAGGCATGTGTGTCGCGCTACCGCGTTTTAATACCACGACTAATTTGGTTGAACTCGACGGCGTGATCTGTCTCGGCAAAACGACTTCAAAGGTTTGTTTTTGGGACAATGAAAAGAACGGTACTGCGTTCACGTTCACACGCGGTGATGCGGTGCCTTTCAATAATTTCGGAGGGGGAACCGAACTCCTCGCCAGCGCTGGCGGCGTCTGCTCGGACTGTCACGCGGGCGAGAACCCGTACATCATTCATCCCGATCCCAGCACCGTGCTCGGAGGATTGGCAGGCCTTGGGTTACCCACGTTTGGAACTAACTGGCACAATCCGATTGTCAGAACGGGGGACACACAACCGTGGCCGGAGAATCCCGGGCCGATAAATGCGCCGGCATCCTGTGCGGGTTGCCACACCCAAGGAGTTGCGGGACGCTTCCCGCAGCTTTCGACCGCTTTGGACGGTTATTGCAAGACGATCCTCAAACAAGCTATCACCAGGACGATGCCGCCCTCGGCGCCAGGAAGCTTGGCGAACACTCAAGAGGTGAAAGATTTCCAGGCTCTCTGCAACAACCCGCCTCAAGACCCGATACTCGCCGCTACCGGCAAGCTTACATTGCTGCGCGTGCATGACTTGGGAACAGGCTTCGGCCCGCCAACGGACTTCATTGATGTTGAAGTCGTGATTGGGCTTGACAGCCAACCGGGTAAGTTTTTTGGCTTCCAGCTTCGAAACGACGCCAATCGTAATGCGCACCGCGATATGTTGAACCGCCTGCGCGATGCATTTAAGAATAACCGAACAGTGACTATTGACTACCGTTCCAAAGCCGGAAAAACAAATTTCGTGCTTTTCAGAGTCTATCTCTCGAAATAGAGAGGCTGAATCTTGTCACTCGCCGGAAGCGCGACACGAAGTCCCATCAATTCTTGTGAAGCCCACATATGCAGGTCTTCACAAGCAAATGCGCAACGACGCCAATCAGGATGCACACTGCGATATAGAGTGCGACAAGGATGCATTATCGGTGTCGTGCAGATTCCCTAAACTCAAAGAAGGAGCAAACAAATGAAACGTTCAGCTATTGTGATGATCGCGTTGTTTATGATGGTGGTGTTCACCATTACGGCATCAGCTCAGGTGAACACAAGAGGAAGGCTCACGCTGCTGCGCGTGCATGACGTAGGGACAGGCTTCGGCCCGCCGACGGACTTCATTGATGTTGAAGTTGTGATTGGGCTTGATGGCGCCCCTGGACAGTTTTTTGGCTTCCAGCTTCGTAACGACGCCAAGCTTCCGGCTCGCCAGGGCATGCTCGATTTATTGCGCGACGCCTTCGAGCGCAATCTGATCGTCAATATTGACTTTTTTCAGAGGCCCGGCAAGACCAATCACATTCTCTTTCGCACTTGGCTGGCGAAATAGCGGCGTGAAAAGCGCGTTCCAGCCAGCCGTCGCCCTTCGTTCCGGCTTCACCACGTTGTGGAGTGAGGCCCAGATGTTCGCGTCCTACATCCCTCTGAAGTAACGAAAGCCGATCATCGGGGAGCGCCAGCGCCGGGATCGAGAGCGTCCATCCCGTCAGGAAGCGGCTTCCTTTCGGCTCAATGCTGGCGATGCGCGCAACGAGACGGTCGAGGGCGCCGAGTTGTACTTCGGCGCCGCTGTAATTTCGGGTGAAGGCAGGCCGGGTGTCGGGGGTCGGCGCCAGCAAGGTGGCCTTGGGATAGGCGCGGGCGAAGAGTGAGCAGGTTCGCCGGATTGAAATCACGAGCGGGCCGTTTGCAAAAGATTTTCTAGGGCTTAATCACATCAAATGAGTCTTTGCCGTCGATCCTGTAGATGAAAAAGTCATCGTCATGCGTAAGGATTTGACGAACGCCGTGAAGTTCGGCAAGCGAGACAAGGGAGGCGTCGGCTAAGTCCATTGGCACATCCTGATATTGTTCCATTAGCTGATCAATGCGTTCCAGCTCTGCCTCGATTGTGTTGTGGATTCTGACAGAACCACTCTTTAGCAAGCCCATCAACAGTTTTTGCGCAGGCCAACCGTTGATCTGGCCTAACAGATACATCGCCTCAGCAACGCAAGGCCAAGTGGTAAGAGGCGCGGTCTTGAGGGATTGAAAAGCGGTGAGACAACTTTGATGATTCTTTTTATCTCTGGCGTCAATGAGAGCGATTAATGGCCCTGCGTCAATGAGTGTCATGGGAGGTCTAACCCTTGTTTCTTATATTTCTCAAGCAAAAGCTCGCCAAAAGCAGTTTTATGGGGCTTCACGGATGAATCGGGAATACGGCTGTCAATCTTGCCAATGAAATCTTTGCCTAGCTCATACGGGGTCTTGCCTTGTGATTGATCAACTTCGCTGTCTTGTCCTGAATAGATCAACGCCGCTACCCTTTCAAGATATTCTTGAACTGAAAGATTCATCGCCGCTGCCGCTATGCGAAATTTGGTTGCTGTCTCTGGCTTCACCTCAATTTGTACTGTCATCTGCTTACCTCCTAAATTAAGCATACCGCGTTTTCGAGGCTGTCGGCAACGATCGTTTCAACCTTCTTCTCTCTTCTTTCCGGTTCGGCCAGCACATACGTAATTTCGGGTGAAGGCAGGCCGGGCGTCGGGGGTCGGCGCCAGCCAGGTGGCCTTGAGATAGGCGCGGGCGAAGAGTGAGCAGGTTCGCCGGATTGAAATCACGAGCGGACCATTTGCATTCGCTGGCCGTCGGACTTTTCCCTCGCGGCGAGCGGGATCAAGTCCACTTCGTGACCTTGCTTGTCCCGCCAGTAATGTCCCCCGGCGGTCTGAAGCTGCGCGATGAGTCCGTTGAGGACGTCGTGTTCCCGGAGTTGGCGAGAGGTCGTTGGGCCGCCGCCGGGGCGCGAGCCGCGCTTGGCATCCATTGGTCGCAGGCGTAAGATGCCGCTATGTCGAACGATAATCTGCTTTCACGCATCACGGTTGACCCGCAGAGTGGAGCATCGTAAATGGAAAACTTAAATACGGTAGCGCAAACTGAGGTCGCACAAGCCCCACCACTGGCTCTGCCCGACGCCGAGTCGGCGCGCCGGACGGTCGGACACTGGTTGCGTACGGAAATCGGCGATGCGCTCTACCCGGCGGAGGTTTCTTTTGTCAGGGAAAGCTTCGCCTGGCACGTCGCCGTCTGGTTCAGCACCGCCAGTCAACCGCTCACCTGCCTGGTCGCGGACGTTTATCTGAACGCCGTCACCGGCGCTTTTCTCGGCAAACCGTCACGCGAAACGATGGCGCGGCGGTTGAATCAAGCTCTCGTTAGTCAGGGATGAGGCGTGTTACCTCTTATTGCCCAGGAACAAGCAACCGGTTGTGTGGCCGCGTGCGTGCGAATGGTCTTGGCCGCGTTGGGGTTTTCTCTTTCCGAATCCGAAATCAGGTCGCGCTGTGATCATTCGAGCCTCGGCATGCGCCTGAACCAGGTGGCTGCCGGTCTGACCGACCTGCCGGTGGTGGTCGAATATAACACCGACTGGAGCATTGACGACCTTGCCGATGCCACCCGCCAGTCAATCTTTCCCATTGTCGGAATAGACCTGAGATACATCGAAGGGCTTTTCGCCTTTCACGCGGTCGTCGTAGCGCACGTGACAAGAGAACAGATTGTCGTCCACGACCCACTGCACGTCCAAAACCCTCGCCCCATCGGCTTGCCTGCTTTCGCGGAGGCTTGGGAGAGTGCGGATAGGGAGTGCCTGACGATTGTGACGAAGTAGAGTCCCGCAAAAAAAGTGCATCTGTAATTTCGGGTGAAGGCAGGCCGGGCGTCGGGGGGTGGCGCCAGCAAGGTGGCCTTGGGGTAGGCGCGGGCGAAACGGTCAAAGACGTCTTCGACGTAGTGATCTGCCTGGACAATGCGCTCTCACACCTGCTGGACGACGCAGACTTGCGCCAGGCGGCTCGCCAACCGAATAGTCGCTCTCTTTCTACGGGTTGCCTAACTCTACTCGGAGTCCTTGATCAGGACCACATTCAGCGCCCACAGCCCGCGCACGCAGGCCACATATTCGCCATCGCGCCCTTCAGCGGAGAAGACCGCGAGCTTATATGGGCGCCCCGGCTCAGCGTCCAAACAGCCGATCAGTTTCCCTCTTCCATCCTCAATTCATTAATACGCAGTCACAAAAAAATCTTCCAGCGACCGGCAATTCTTCCTGTTTTTTTCGCCTGAGTAAGTGAGCAGAGGCGCGGTTGACGGTCGCCGACGAAAAAGTTGTGCTCGAGGTGGAAGACAGCGAGGCCACGTATCCGCTGACGATTGATCCGATTTTTACCTTCCAACAAAAACTGGTAGGAGCGGATACTCAGAAGCAGGATTACTACGGCGATCAGGCCGCGCTGAGCGGTAATACGGTGGTGGTGAGCGCGAGTGGAGATTTAAACGCGGTCCAAGGCTCGGTTTACGTCTTTACGCGCAGCGGCGCGACGTGGACGTTTCAGCAGAAAATCACCGCCTACGACGGCACGTCCAATGATTACTTCGGCGAGGCGGTTGCGCTCATCGGGAGCCTGGCGTTTGTCAGCGCACACTTTGCGAACCTTGGCGCGGGCTACGATCAGGGGGCGGTTTATGTCTTTTCGCGCAGCGGGACGGCGTGGGCGCAGATAAATAAACTCGCCGCCAGCGACGGCCAGCCAGATGACCGCTTCGGCAGTAGCCTTTCGTTCAGCAGCGGCACACTGGCTGTGGGCGCGAGGAACGACCAATATGGCCCGACCACCAGTAAAGGCGCAGCCTACATCTTCGCCAACTCGTCCTGTTCGCCTCTAACGCTCCTGCCGGACTTCCTGCCCAATGGCGCTCTTGGCAATGGCTACCAGCAATTCCTGCTCGTCAGCGGCGGCGCGGGGCCGTTTGAGTTCACGCTGACCGGCGGCGCGCTGCCGCCTGGCTTGTCGCTGACGGCCTACGGAAAACTGGCGGGACCGCTGACGGCGCTGGGCGCGTATCACTTCACCATCAGGGCGACCGACTTGACCAGCGGTTGTTTCGGTAGCCGGACTTATACCATCACGGTCACGGAGCCTTGTCCCGCCATCACAATCGAACCGGCGACGCTGCCGAACGGCGTGGTCGGCAAGGAGTACTTCGAGACGCTGACGGCGACCGGCGGCAAGGAGCCATACACGTTCACCGCGGCTGGCATGATGCCTCCCGGACTGGAACTAAGCCCGGAGGGTATCTTGAAGGGTATACCTACCGAAATGGGCAGCTTCGGTATCAGAGTGACAGTCCGCGACGACCTGGGTTGTAACGCGACGCGGTCTTACACGATCACGATCACCAAAGAGAGCGCCAAAACCGGCGGCTCGCCGCGCGACAAGCGCGGCAGCCGGTAGGTCATTCCTTCACAGCCCATAACGCAGCGGCGTTGAATCCCACCACTTGGCGACAGGTGGTGGGGTTCTCACAGCCGCGAACCGGCGTTATGACGGAGCGGGCGGCAAAGCCGCCGGGTCATCCCCGAAAAATTTACAGAAAAAATTCTTCCTCCCACCGTCGATTCCAGCCCGCGTTTTCGCCTGGATAGTTGGCGGGAGCGCCGCACGGCGTTCACAGCGGAAAACAGCGGCGACCCAAAAGCGGGAGCCGATTGAGCATCGAGGAGGAAAAAGTTATGACTTCTGCATTCACCCTTTCGCAATCCGAGGCCATCGCCCCGGTCACTGCGCAGGAACGCAGCGAATCGCTGGATGTATTACGCGGCGCGGCAGTCCTGGGCATTTTGCTGATGAACATTGTGAGCTTTGGCCTGGCGCTGCACGGCGGTTGGAATCCGCTGGAGACGACGGTCAATGGCGGCGCTACGCGCGCCAACCTGGCATATTGGTTTACGAGCCAAGTCTTCTTTGAAGGCAAGATGCGTTGTTTGTTTTCGCTCTTGCTGGTTGTACCGCCAGGGACTCAACGCCGCCGCCGCCGTCATGCTCATCGGCATGGCCTTGCTGATGACCGGCGTGCTGACAGGCGAGCGTTCCAACCGCTTTTACATAAAGCTGATGCTGTGCGGTTACGGCGTCGGCGGCAGCGTCAACGCGCTGATGGGCTGGTATCTGCTCAGGATCAACTTCAATCCGATTGAGGGTTACGTCGCGGTGTTAACTACCTACGACATTGGCCGCCTGCTGGTGGCTCTCGGCCACATCGGCTTGCTGGTTTGGCTGGTCAAGCGCGGTTGGCTGCGCGCCGCGACCAGCCGGCTGGCGGCGTGCGGACAGATGGCGCTGAGTTGTTATCTGGGAACGAGCCTCATCTGTTCGACGCTGTTTTACGGCTACGGCTTCGGGTTGTATGCGCAGTTGCAACGCTATCAATTGCTCTACGTAGTCTTGGCCGTCTGGGCGTTGCTGCTCATCGTTTGCCCGCTTTGGCTGCGGCATTTTCGGTATGGCCCGATGGAATGGGTCTGGCGTTCGCTGACTTATTGGCGCAGGCAACCAATGCGTTTGCGCGAGACGGCCGCCGCGCCGCAATTGGAACCTTCGACGGCGACTTTTTAAATCACACCCAACCGCATCGTCATATTCGCCGGCGCCGGGCCTGAGTTGGGCTTCGATGAACCGGCAGATGCGCTGAAGCGCAAGAACCTAATGGAGAAGGAGAAATCATGAAGAGGACGGAAGGGTTGTGACTTTGCGCGGCGCGGACACGGCGGTCGAATACAGCAAGCTGGTCGTGCGCGACAGCCTGGGGCGCACGATGCCGGCGTGGTTGACGGTGGCCGACGAGCAGGTCGTCATTGAGACGGAAGACAGCGAGGCGGAGTATCCGTTGACGATCGATCCGATTTTTACTTTGCAACAGAAGCTGATGGCGGCGGATGGGGCGAAGTTTGATCAGTTCGGCAATGCGGTCGCGCTTGACGGCGACACGGTGGCGGTGGGCGCGTATGGCGATGACATTGGCAAGAATACCTACTCTGGCAGGACCAAAGTAAGAAATGAGGTTCGATATTCTTGCGCCCTACGCAAGTTTGTTTGTCTCTGGTAATTTGATGAAGGAACTACTTATACAGTAGCAAAGAAAAAAACGGAGTCAAGAGAGTTACCAACATATCTGCTAACGGAGAGGTAGTGGTTATGGAAGATACTTGTTGCTTCCGCCTCCCAGTTTACCGTCTTTAAAAGCGCGGTACCATTTCTTACTGGCCCAGGCTGAAGCCGGGGTACCAAGTAGAAGACCGGTAATCAACCAGGGCGCCCCAATGAGGCCAGTCCAGCTCATTACCAGCCAGGGCATAGTAACGGCGAGGTACACCAGCAAAAAGGAGCCTACGCCCCAGGTTACGGCTTTGCCGGGAATCTCCACGTACTGGCCTCGGCCTTTGGTGAGCTGTCGCGCGATGAATCCCGGCGGGATGCCGGCTGCCAGCGCAGTAAAGAACAACCATAGTAGAAAGGTCATTGTGTTCCCTCCTTTAGTGGAAATGTGTCATCAGGCGGCATTATAGGCATGTGGACAAACAACTTGCAAGAATCATTAGAAGAGCTAGGAAGGCTAGAACTTGGTGGAATTAGTAAAAAGGACCATCAACAAATCTCGATATTACTTTAGTAATGTGGCGAATATGTTTTTGTTGATCACCTGGAACCACTCTACGGCAAGTTTTACTTGCTTTAACTCGGATGCCGTGATGTCCATATCGGTATGACTCTTTGGATGTGTGATCCTATTTCTTATTCTGATTGCCTCGATAAAAGCACTCCAGCCTTTAACTTCTCTTGGTAGCGGATTGCTGCCGCCGAATACCCGGAAATATATCTCGTAAATAAATGGTACGCTTCCCTCCGAAAGTTTACCAAACGCGTCCTTCGCTTCTATCTCACCCTTTTGATTTAACCTATATTCCTTCTCTTCGAGAACTACTAGCTCTGCTAATGATAAGCTCAATGGCCTGACACTGTTTACGTGAAGAACCTTCTGGCGCATCTGATAGATATGGCCCTCAACGAATGAAAAGAACGCACGTAGGAACATCCGTCGCCAAAACTGGTTATCTTCTGCTTTAAGTTTATCCTGGCAAATAAATACGTCTTCAACCATTGCAGCGTGGGCCAAGGGAAACTTGTTATCAGAAAGAGCTATGCTTAAAATCTCCAGCCTGTCCTTATCCATAATTCCCTCTTGTGGATAAATACCATTGACGGACATATTGATCTGTGGGCCGGCTTAGCCAGCCAGCCTTTATCTTACGAATATTGTGGTGGTGGAAGATCAAATCCATCAAGGATTATCGGGTTAAAGGTAAACTCTATTTTGTATTGATTTTTGCCTCTTACATTTGCCCACCATAATTGAATCTTATTTGCTATTTCTTTTGGTCCATCATAACTGATTTGAATGGTGAATGGTTTATCTCTAACAGAGTGTGGCCTTCCATCTTCATCATAATTATATAAGTCGGAATGGGGTATTCTAAAAAGATACATTTTTTGGGCGGGAGCAAACTGGTTGATCTCTATATCCCTAAATAAACGTATGTCGCTTAGCTTCTTATTCCCTATTAAATAAACAAAATCTCCAATAAGTCTAAAGCCAAGATTCTCAGCCCTTACACCGCCAATATTTATAAGATAGAAATCCACGGAAATATCTTGAATTCTATAAGTCTTATTCAACATAAAATATTCGTCCAGTTTATTTTCCAGTTGATATTCATGTGGTGGACTGATCCGATTGGTAACTTCCCAATATATTTCAAGCACCGGCCTTTTCTGGTTGGTTACAACGTCTAGTGCCAGCTTCAGTGAACTTGTGACCGATGAGCTTGTTATCTCCATATATTCTTCCTGTGGATGAACAGGGCTGGGCGAGATTTTAATAATCCTCTACACTTAAATCAAGTCTGATGGTACCAGACAGGTTAGAGTCAATATTTTCTATATTTGCGGCCACTGGGTACCATCTGGTGGCCGCTTCATTTTATCCACAAAAAGAAAGCGAGGTGGTTATATGTGCCCCTAGAAGAAATAGGCCAAAAGCTCAGGGAAGAAAAACTATGCCTTGGCCAATTATCAGAGCTTAGAATGAAACTTGCCGGTACCTACCAATTCATTGCCTCCCGCCTTGATGATGTTCCGATGACAAAACCCCAAGAGTGGCTGTATCTCAGAGACCAGTCTAAATCAGTCGCAGAAGCAGACCGCAAATGGGAACTCACCGACAATGGCAAACTGGAAGTCGTTTATCGCAACCGACTGAAAACTTGCGATAGGATGATGTCAGCCATGAAGACCCGCCTGGAAATTATGCAGGGCGAAGCCCGCAATCAATATTAAGCGCTTCCGGGGAGTGGAATGGTCGTCAGAAGCGCCGGGCATTCTACCCCCGAATCCAAACTATATGACAGAATTCTTTGACAAGGCCGAATGGGCAAGCTATGAACTCCAGCATGAAAAGACTGATAACAACAGATATCATCCTGTTGATCTGCGCCGCCTTCCAGGGCGTCGCGGCTCAATGGCAAACGCAGTCGAGCGGAACGACCGCCAGGCTGCGTGGCGTCAGCGCGGTCAGCGCAACTGTGGCTTGGGCGAGCGGAAGCAATGGCGTTTACCTCAAGACGACCGATGGCGGCGCTAGCTGGCGGGCGGAGACCGTGCCCGGCGCCGAAGAGCTGGATTTCAGAGACGTGGAGGCGTTCGACGCCAACACAGCTTATCTACTCAGCATCGGCGAGGGCGAACGCTCGAGAATCTACAAGACGACCGACGGCGGCAAGCGTTGGCGGTTGCAGTTTACCAACCGCAATCCGAAGGCGTTCTTCGACGCGCTGGCGTTCTGGGACGCTGATCGCGGCGTGGCTGTGAGCGATTCGGTTGATGGCCGTTTCGTGATCATCAAGACCACGGACGGGGGAGCGAACTGGAAAGAGATTCCGCCTGAGAAACTCCCGCCCGCGCTCGCGGGTGAAGGCGCTTTCGCCGCCAGCGGAACTTGCGTCACGACGCAGGGAAGAAACAACGTGTGGATCGCGACCACCGCCGCGCGCGTACTCCGCTCAACTGATGGAGGCGAGACGTGGCAGGCGGCGACGACGCCGGTCCCCAGCGGCCAACCGTCGGCGGGCATCTTTTCGATTGCCTTCAAAGACGCCAGGAACGGCTGTGTCGTGGGCGGCGATTACAGGAAGGAAGGCGAAGCGCGTGACAATGTGGCTACGACCAGTGACGGTGGCCGCACGTGGAAGCTGGCGAAAGGCTCTCTGCCCGGCGGCTTTCGATCCGCGGCCGCCTACGCGCCGGGCGGTTCAACGCTGGTGGCGGTCGGCCCGTCGGGATCAGACTTCTCGTTGAATGGCGGCGAGAGTTGGGCGCCTATTGCCGGCGCCGGTTACCACGCGATTAGCCTCGCGCAATCCGGCGCGGGCTGGGCCGTGGGCGAGGGTGGCCGGATAGCGAAGTATTCAAACCAAACCAGGAGATTACGCCAATGAGCGCGCAGTCTCCTGCAGAAATCGCCGGACGTTCTCGACCGTCTGTAATAATCCCACGTCGATCACCTCCTGCGTCATGCCAGCGTTGTGCGGCGTCAAGACGACATTCGGTAGCGTCAGAAGCGGGTCACTTGCCGCTATCGGCTCTTCGTGGAACACGTCGAGCGCCGCCCCCGCCAGACGTCCATCTCGCAATGCGTCAACCAGCGCCTCCCGATCCACTAAGCGGCCCCGCGCCGTGTTCACCAGAAATGCGCCCGGCTTCATCAAGGCGAGGCGCTCGCGGTTGATGAATGTTTCGGTCTCAGCGCTGAGCCGCAGATGCAGGCTCACGATATCCGCTTCCTGCAGCAGCGTTTCGATGGGCGCGTGACTAGCCCCCACGGCCGCTGCCCGCCCTTCGTCCGGTCCCCAGGTCGCCGCCAACAGTCGCGCTCCAAACGGCGCAGCCAGCGCGGCCACGCGGCGACCGATAGCCCCAAGCCCGATAATCCCGAGCGTTTTCCCTTCGAGTTGAACCAGGAGTCCGCGCGGCCATTGGCCATTGCGTACGTCCCTGTCCAGCGATGGGATGCGCCGAGTGACCGCGAGTATCAGAGCCAGCGTGTGCTCAGCGACCGCGTGCGCATTGACTCCCGGCGTGTTCGCAACCGTGATGCCTCGCCTGCGGCACGCGGCCAGATCAACGTTGTCTGTTCCTGTGCCCCAGATCGAGATCATCTTCACTGAGGGGCAAGCAGTAAGCGCGCTCTCGGAGAGGCGCGTGTAGGCTCGCAGACTGACTACGATGTCAGCGTCGCCGATGCGCCGCGCTAACTCCGCTTCCTGCTCGGCGCCGCGCTCGGTGTAGACTGTGACGTCGCCGAGCGTGCGCAGGCGCTGCTCTGCCGGCGAGCCGGTCAGAACAACGGGAAAGTCATCGGGTACCACTATCTTCATGCTCATCTGTGTGTTGTCAGGCCATACTGCTGCTCAAAAGCATTGAGTTCAGCAATGACCACCGAAAGATTTCGACCTGTGCGGACGATTTGCAAGCTCAGGTAATCCCACCAGCGGAAGCTGGTGGATTGTTCAAACCCAGCCTACCCACACGCCTACTTCTCCTGAATCCCACCAGCGGAAGCTGGTGGATTGTTCAAATCCAGCCTACCCACACGCCTACTTCTCCTGAATCCCACCAGCGGAAGCTGGTGGATTGTTCAAACCCAGCCTACAGCCGCAGCGAAGAAAGGTTGGGCTTGAACAATCCACCAGCTTCCGCTGGTGGGATTCTCTGGATCGCGCTTTCCGTCTGTAGGTCGGGCTTGAACAATCCACCAGCTTCCGCTGGTGGGATTCAAGCCGTCCGCACAGGTCGAAAGATTTTCCTGGGAATCAACCAGAGCTTCAATTCCCGGGCGGCCTCTGGTTCGGGCGTTGGGCTCCTGGCGCTCGACCGGATGGGGACGCATCCTGAGGTGGGAACTCCGCCGGCAGGTGGTCGCCTACATGCCGAGCGAAATGATTGTCGTGAGGCCATTCTGCGCCGCCCCGTTGGTCCCGGCCAAACCTGATACATCAACAGGTTTCAGTGATTCCGGCCCCTCCACCCTACGGATGGCTTCGTTTGGTCTGCCCCGGCCGCTGGCGAGCAGCGAATTCACGCCCACTTTCATAAATGCCGGGTTCTTCGTTTTCAGATAAACGAAGGAGGCCAGCCGGCCGTCGCGGAGATAGGAGGCGTCACCGCCCTCGGTTCCCGTGGACATATCCTTAACGACAACTTCCCTGGGCGCGGTATTGAGCCGGCAATATTGCAGCCAGAGCTTCTGCCATCGCTCATCGTCAAGCATCAGGTCGAGTTCGAAGACGACTTCGGCCCCGCCCATATTCGTCACCAAGTTGTACTGCCCCGCCTCATCCGACAGTTGATAGAGTTTACTGGTCGCCGGGTCGTAGCCGTACAGCAGATTCTTCCCGCTACGCACGCCGAACGGCATGCGGGCGAGACTCTCGACGCCCGCGAGGATCTTGTCGCGCCACTTCGTATCGCCCGTGCGCTCCCATTCGGTCATCCAGTTGCTGACGAAGGCCAGCCAGTCGGGGCCGAAGCGGACGCGGGTCGGATATTTCTTCTCGGCCTCGGTGATCGGCTGGGCTATCCGCATTGGGTCTACTTCCACGACCTTGTAGTCCACGTTCAATACCTCGCGCATAATGTCGCCGGCGCGTTCGTCCGTGGTCAGGTAATAATAGAAGCGGCGGTACGCGGCCTGGCTGATGCGAGCCTCTTTGGCGCCGCAACCCCAATGGCGCACGTTGTGACGTGAACCCAGCCCTGCGAACTTGCCCAGATGATAGGTGTCCACTTCGCTGGTGTGCCGCGTCATCGCTTCGGCCATGCGGAAGACGTCGGCGCGCCCCGTTCGCAGAAAGCTGTACCAGAGCCACATGTCCGTGCCCAGTTCGGTGTTGTCCCAGGCCATCCCGCCCAGATCGTAGCGCCAGACGTGGCGCTCGTTGTCGTAGGAGTGCATCACGTCGCCGTAGTCCCAGAACCCGTACCAGTTGTGCTGATCGACTTGCTTTAAGTAAAAATCGAGTGTTGCGGCGAGTCTGTCTTCAATCGCGCGTTTAACCGGAGTCGAGCGGTCCACCTGTCCCCATACGCCGAAGGCCAGCGCCGAATGCAGGTATTGCGGCGCGCAGACCAGCAGCGGCGGCTCGGCGCCGGCCCGCGCCATCTTCGCCGTCTCCTCTTTGGAGGGGACGGCGGCGGTCGCAAACAGCGTCAGCTCACTGGTGCGCGCCACGCCGTGCGCCGTGCTGAAACCAGGCTGCACGTCTTCGTAAACGGCTTCGAGGCCATGCGGGCGGGTGTCGTAGTGGCGCATATCCATGCCCGGCGCTTCAGGCGACCACATCCAGACGATCAACTCCGCGGCGCCCCCCGAAGCCTTCTGCGCTTCGAGCGACGCCGGGTATGACTGCCAGAAATTCTTCAGGCTCGCCGCCAGCCCGCCGCTCACGTCACCCGCGAAGATCAGACCCGAGGCGCGTCTGCCTGCCCCGGCTGAAATCCACGCGCTTTCAGGGTTGGTTCGTTTGAGAACTGTAAACCCGTCGGCGTTGGGCTGGGCCAGCTTGAAATCATCCCACACCGCCCAATCGTTCAGCAGGCTCTGGCCACGCTCGTTGTAGGCTTCCTTGTCGGGGACGCGCTTGCCGTCGATCTGATCCGGGTAGACGTCGGCGCCAGTCTGCGGGTGGGCCACGAAGCGGCCACCGCGCCCGATCATCGGCTGAATCGGTTCAGACCACAGGCCCAAGCCCTCGCCCGAAAAGCGCACGTGACGGTTGTGAACCTGCTCGCGCATCGGGACCGAGAAGACCACGCCCAGCCCGCGGATGAAGTCTTTGCCCTCGTCGCCGTCGTAGACAACGGTGTGGACCATTCGAACCGACTCCTGCCCGGCGTAAAAATAGAGGCGGACGACAAACGGCAGCCACTCCCGATTGCTCTTCACCCCACGATGTTTGCCTTCGATCTTCGCCACCGCGCGCACCGGGCCGGATTGTTCTATCGTCACTCGCTCGACTTTGGTCGAATATTTCTCGCGCGGCGGCGCGTTCTCGGCGCCGCCGTCGGGGCCGTCCTGCAAGATACAGACGAGCCGCCCGTGTCGCGCCACTTCACGGCCGTCAACGACCATCGAGTCAATAAGACTGGCGCCCCAACTGGAAATGCGGACCTTCAATCGCCCGGTATCTATTTCAAAAGTCGTGTCGCTCTGTCTGACCTGAACGATCGGCCCCGCCGTGGGCGCAGCGGTATTGCTCAGGGAGAGCCTGAGTGAACCTGTGGTTTCAGGGCCGGCCACAGAGGCGAAGCCGGACCACTTGATCGAGCCGTCAGGCCACCAGGCGAGAGGCCACGATTGCAGTGGCAAACTCTTCCCACCGGCTGTGGTCAAGGTGAATGCCTGGTCTTTCCGGACTTTGCCCTGAGGCCACGGCACGCCCCAACTAACGCCCAACGGCGTCGCTGGCGGCTTATCTCCCAGCCATTTCAATTCAACGGATGAAGCGGATTGCGCGGCGGCGGGCAAGACGCAACCTGCGACCAGAAGGACCGGCAGCGTGAGCCAGGCGACCTGCTTACAGAACTGGTTTGTGAAAGCATTCAAGGTCAATCTCGTTTTCATATCGTCCCTCACCTGGCTATCTGTTTCGTTTGGCAGTGACCTGCCAAACTTTGAAGTTATCGTAAGCCACCATCGTCACGCCCTCCATCGAACGCAGCCCAATGCGCCCCGCCCCAAGCGGGCGTTCGGTGTCATCCCACTTGATGACGACCTTGCCGTTGACCTCAACTTCGATGTGCGCCCCGCTCTTCAAAATCCGAAGGCGATGTGTGACATCGGTCGGGCCAGTGGTCAGGCTCGGGCCTTCGGCCACCTGTTTGAAACCCGGATTTTTGCGGAGGCGGTTCGAGAGGCTTTCCGCCTCATTGTTTCGGCTCCAGTAGGAATCAGTGTAGCTGGCCAATGCGCCGCTATGATAGGCCTGGTAATCGGCCCGGCGCGGCGGCAGGGACAGGTCGAAGATATCTTCGCCGTTCCGCCCGGTGGCGCAGAAAAAGACAATGGTCAGCCCGTTGGTGGAGCCGCAGGGGCTCATCTCGATTTCGAGTAGGAAGTCAGCCGGAAAGATGCGGCGGTTCCAAATCACCATATGAGAACGCCGGCCCGGCTCGACAGGCCGTGGCCTGCCGGATGCGTCGAACGGCGACGGGGCCACTAGCAGCCTGCCATCGCGAACCTCCACGCCACCCCAACCCTCGGCGATCCACTCCGCGTCGGGCGCGGGCCTGGCTTTGCGCCGCCAACCGGCGTCGACCTGCTCGATCAGATCCTCTTCACGGGCGATCTTCTGCGGCCGGCTGAAGTCGTTTTCGTAAAATTGGCGCAGGTCGTATCCCGAAAGATCGAGTGGCGCAGTCGCGCGAGCCGTAGTCTGCGTCGTGGCCTTCGGGGCAGCGCCGGTAATGCACAAGGACACGAAGAGCAAAACAGCGAAGAGTCGCGTTGCGCGACGCTTGGCAGCGAAGTACAGGCTCAAGTCGACCTCCAGTGAGCAATAAAGAATACCGCGACCGGTAATGATCCCGACTATCGTCAGGTTGCCAACGGCAATTCACCTTCGGCGTCAAAGTAATGTTCTGAAAACGAGCGACACATCCCATTGACTGCGCCTATCAAAATAAGAGTAAGATTCCTTGCGCCAGAGGAACTCGCCCGTCTTCGCGTCAACCCCAACTATGCCTTTGCTCAAAAAGTGACAATTCTCCGATTAAGGCAAGCACCAGAATGTGGAAGATCGTCCCTGCGGATGCGGGGGCGAGGATGAGCGTGAAGCTATTGGTCAGATAACTCAAAGCTGTAGTCAGGCAACTTGAGAGAAATTTGCACTAGAGCGTGTAGCTGATGTGGTTCAAATGCCTTCAGGTAATTCGCTTCGATACCAGCGCAAGAAGTAAAGCTCTCCAAAAGCCGTTTTGTGAGGCTTCACGGATGAATCGAGAATACGGCTGTCAATCTTGCCAATGAAATCTTTGCCTAGCTCATACGGGGTCTTGCCTTGTGATTGATCTACTTCGCTGTCTTGTCCTGAATAAATCAACGCCGCTACCCGTTCAAGATATTCTTGAACTGAAAGATTCAACGCCGTAGCCGCTACTTGAAATTTGGTTATCGAGAGGCTCATCTGTGTAGTCATAGCTATTCCTGACGCTTCCTGCCAAACAAAGTCGCCACCACTCGCCGCGAGCCGCCGTGATTGCGGTGCTCGCACAGATAAATCCCCTGCCAAGTTCCCAGCAACAACTCGCCGCGCCCGATGGGAATCGTCAACCCGCTGCCGAAGAGCGAGGCTTTGATATGCGCCGGCATATCATCCGGCCCTTCCAGCGTGTGCTCGTAATGCGGCGCGTTTTCGGGAACCATCACGTTCAAGTGCCGTTCCAGATCGCCGCGCACGTCGGGGCTGACGTTCTCGTTGATGGTCAGCGACGCCGACGTGTGCTGGATGAAAAGATGCAGGAAGCCGACCTCGAACTGGCGCAGGTCGGGCAATTGATCGAGCACTTCGCGCGTCACGACGTGGAAGCCGCGCGGGCGCGCTTTGAGGTTAAACACTTTCTGAAACCACTCCACTGAATTCGCGCCTCCTTGCTCAATCAGGTTCTTTCGCCGCCTCTTCCGGCCATCGCTTGATCGCCTCGCGCAGAGTGGGATCGGAGTGAATGTGTTTGAGGTTTCCGAGCAGATCGTTGGCGAGCGGCCTCAAATCAGCGAGCGTCTTTTTGCGGAGTTCGGCGTCAATCAACCCCTGCGTTTGCAGGAAGCGCAGCCAGGCCGGGACGAGTTCCATCATCGCTGCGGCGTTGTGGGGGCGATAGCCCAACATGTCAAGCATCCCCGCCAGGAAATGATCCAACCTTTCGCGGTCGGGGCAAAGCGGATGACCGAACTGCTTGTACTTCTTCACCGGCCCGCGCCTTTGCCCGGCGGACCTGAGCGCCGAATCGAGCATGCTCTCCCGGTATTCCAGATCGCCCTCGAACCGTTTGACGATGAATTTGTATATCTCGCGGCGCGCCAGTTCGGCTTTTGAATAAGGCGCGCCTTCAACGCGGTGAGCGTAGTTGACGAATTGAAATGCCAGCAAAGAGAGATTCAGGCTCGCGGGATCAGACTCGCCAACGCTCCCTTCCTCCACACCACCCCAACCACTGCGTGAATGAGACTCCGAAGGCTCAAGCTCAAAATCATCCATCGCCCACTGCCGTTCCATCTGCCCCGCCAACCAGGTCACAGCGAGCTTTACCCGATCAAGATAAATACTTTCATCAAAGAAGAAGCTCATCCGCTCCAACAAGACCGGATCGCCGCCGCTCGGCGCCGGAGTCTGCTCGATGTAATTCAGCGTCTCGTATTGCGCGGCGCGGAGGCTGAATTCGTTTATGCCCACCCGCACGATCTTCCTGGAACTACGAACCTGCGGCCAGGCCAGACGCATTGCTTCAACCAATGTCGCCAAATAGCCGTGATAGGCTAACCGTTTTTCCACCTGGTTCCAGGTGTCAATCTGTTCGCCGGCGAGCAGCGCAAGCTCGCGCGTGAGCGAATCAACCAGTTCGGGCCGCTTCATCACCAGCGCGTTCAGGATGCGGTTTTCGAGCAGGAAATGCGCTTCTTTCGCATAAACTTCAGGCAATTGATCGCGCAAACTATCGACCAGCGAATCATACCGGTCGCGCTCGTTGCGCGTGGCGGCCGGCTCGAAAAGCTCGTTGAGCATCTCGAAGGCCATCTCATCGTCCATCAGCTCGCGCTCATCCAGCGTCCGCGTGAACAACGCCACGCGCTCTTCGTAATCAGCCGCATCGAACTCGTCGTACCGCGCATTCCAGGCCTCGAGGCGCGGGTCGGGCGGAGGCTTCGGGCGTTCCTTACGCTCCGGCGTCTCCGGTTTTGGTTTTGCTGTTGGAACTGGCGGCGAGGCTTGCTGGCGCGCCGCCTCTTCGTCTTTGGCCAGACAACACTTCTTGTACTTCTTTCCGCTGCCGCAGGGGCAGGGATCATTACGTCCTATGCTCATTCTCTATTTTCCCCAAACACTTACTTCACTTAACGGGACAAAGATGACGTGGTGGAGCCTCAGGTCAATGTTTGCCGGAGAAATCAATCTCGACTCCTTCTTCACGCGCCCACTCTTTGATCCGTTCGCGCAGCCGTTGATCGCGGAACGCATACCATTGTTCTTCCACTCGCGGGTAATCGCCCAGCGCGTCTTTGAACCGGCGGAAAGGGCGACTACCTCTCAACGCCCGCGCCAGCGCATCGTAGACTCGGTCACTCTTGACCGTCCCGATAAACTCCTCCATATCCTCAAATGCGCCGTGCGAGTCGTCGCCGGGAATTCTGACGAAGCGTCCCCACTCGACCGGCGCATCATCTCCTTCGTCGGGCAATTCGCCGAAGGCGCGCATAATGCTCTTCGCGTCCTCGATCATCTCGCCCATCCACTTGGGAGCCTTTGCGACATCCGAACTCCCGTCGGCGTACCTCCGAGCCTCGTCGTTGATCAGGATAACTCTGCCCGTTTGTTTGTCGAGCCACCATTCGTGCTCATAACCACTGCCGGAGATGAACGCGTCTTCGAGATCAGAAAAGGAAACTTTCGGTGTGGACATAACCGCCTCTTGGTTGATTGCGGCGATTATCATTGATCACCGCACCACGCCGCTGATAGGGCTGCTGGCGCTAGCGTACAACCTTCTAGGCATTCGCCCCGCCAGATAAGCCAATCGCCCCGAATGCACAGCCAATTTCATCGCTTCAGCCATCTTTTCCGGATCTTCGGCTTCGGCAATCGCCGTGTTCATCAAGATGGCGTCAATGCCCAATTCCATCGCGAAGCAGGCGTCCGAAGCCGTGCCGACGCCAGCGTCAACGATGATCGGGACTTCGGCGATCTGCTCGCGCATAATCCGCAGGTTGTTCGGATTCTGAATGCCCAGCCCGGAACCGATCGGCGCCGCCAGCGGCATCACCGCCGCCGCTCCTGCGTCAATCAGCTTTTTCGCCATGATCAGATCGTCGCCGAAATACGGCAGCGTGGTGAAGCCCTCCTTGACCAGAATCTTCGTGGCTTCGAGCGTGGCCTCGTTGTCAGGGAAGAGCGTTTTCTGGTCGCCGATCACTTCGACCTTGATCCAGTCTGACAGCCCGACTTCGCGCGCCAACCGCGCCGTCCGCACGGCTTCGTCAACCGTGTAACACCCGGCGGTGTTCGGCAGGATCGAAAACTTCTTCAGGTCAATGTGATCGAGCAACGAAGGTTGCGACCGGTCGGTGATGTTCACGCGACGCACGGCGACGGTGATCATCTCCGCGCCGCTGCGCTCGAAGGCTTCGACCATCTGTTCGTTGCTGCGATATTTCCCGGTGCCAATGATCAGACGCGAACTGAACTCGCGCCCGGCGATGATGAGTTTGTTATCCATTAGTTCTCTGCTTTCTCTCGGAAATGGTTTGATATTAGCGTCAGCCACGCGCCATTCACTTCAAGCCGAATCGTAAGCCCACGGCTCCACTCGATCAACTCTTCATCAACCTTTTCCAACCGAAAGATTGTACCCGACAAACTTGTCAGGTATGGATCAGCGTGCTAGCATCACAGTCTTAACTCACAACGCCGACGATTCCGGGTAAGTAATCTTGAAAATCACCGCACAGGAAGAATACGGGTTGCGCTGCATCCTGCAGCTCGCGCGCGAACAGATCGCCAACTCCGATAGCAATTTGGAGCCGGGCGCGATGTTCGTCCGCGACATTGCAGAGCGCGAGGGGTTGTCGGTCGCCTACGTTGAGAAGATTCTGTGGACATTGGGGCGCAGCGGGATCGTTGAAAGCGTGCGCGGGCCGAAAGGCGGCTATCGTCTGACCCGTCCTGGCAGTGAGATTTCGCTCGGCGAGGTGATGCGCGTGCTCGGCGGCATTCCGTCGGAAGAAGAGATTTGCTCGCAATTCACCGGCAACCAGGACACCTGCGTGCATCACGACGACTGCGGGTTGAAGCCTGTCTGGGCCAGCATCACTGACTTCGTTCACAGCGTCTTCGACAAAGTGCCGATCTCGGCGTTGCTGACTGGCTCGGTTGATGTGAAGTTTGTCCAGATCACCAACAAGAGTGGCGGCAAACCATTTGCTCCGGCGCAGGTCGCCGTGAAGAACTGAAGTTTCGTTGATCAAAAATTTTCAGGTTAAACCTGACAGATTTGTCATCTTTAGATTTTTTACTGATCGCACTGAGGAGAAAGTGATGAGCGCGATTGAAGCGATTGCTAATCGTGAATACAAATACGGTTTCGTCACCGACATCGAATCGGAGACCGTTCCGCGCGGTCTCGACGAAGAGATCGTCCGCACGATTTCGGCCAAGAAGAACGAGCCGGAGTGGATGCTGGAATGGCGGCTGAAGGCATACCGTCACTGGCTGAAGATGGAAGAGCCGGTTTGGGCCAACGTCCATTACCCGAAAATTGATTACCAGGACATCATCTATTACTCCGCGCCGAAGCCGAAAGAGTTGAAGCAGAGCCTGGACGAGGTTGATCCGCAACTGCTCGACACGTTCGAGAAGCTGGGCATTCCGCTGACCGAGCAGAAGATGCTCGCCGGGGTCGCGGTGGACGCGATCTTCGACAGCGTCTCGGTCGCCACGACATTCAAAGATAAGCTGGCGAAGGCGGGAGTGATCTTCTGTTCGTTCTCGGAAGCGGTGCAGGAGTATCCGGAGTTGGTGAAGAAGTACCTCGGTTCGGTCGTGCCCTACACCGACAACTACTTCGCAGCGTTGAATTCAGCCGTGTTTTCGGATGGCTCGTTCTGTTACATCCCGAAGGGCGTGCGCAGCCCGATGGAATTGTCGTCGTATTTCCGCATCAACAACTCAGAGTCGGGGCAGTTTGAGCGAACGCTGATCATCGCGGAAGAAAGCAGCCACGTCTCATATCTAGAAGGTTGCACAGCCCCCAAGTTTGACAAGAATCAGTTGCACGCCGCGGTCGTTGAACTCGTCGCTTTAGACAACGCCGAGATCAAATACTCGACCGTGCAGAACTGGTACGCTGGCGATGAGGAAGGCCGAGGCGGCATCTACAACTTCGTCACCAAGCGTGGCAAATGCGCGGGCGTGAACTCGAAGATTTCGTGGACGCAGGTTGAGACCGGCTCGGCCATCACGTGGAAATATCCGAGCTGCATCCTGCAAGGCGACAATTCCATCGGCGAGTTCTACTCGGTCGCGCTCACAAATCACCGCCAGCAAGCCGACACCGGCACGAAGATGATCCACATCGGCAAGAACACGCGCAGCCGGATCATCTCGAAAGGCATTTCCGCCGGGCGTTCAAACAACAGCTATCGCGGCCTGGTGAAGATTCTGGCGAAGGCCGAGAACGCGCGGAACTATTCGCAGTGCGACTCGCTGCTGATTGGGCAGCAGTCCGGCGCGAACACGTTCCCGTACATAGAAGTCGGAAACAATTCAGCGAAGGTCGAGCACGAAGCTTCGACCTCGAAGATCAGCGAAGAGCAGATCTTCTACTTTAACCAACGCGGCGTTTCGACCGAAGACGCCGTTTCGATGATCATCAATGGATTCTGCAAAGAAGTTTTCAGGGAGTTGCCGATGGAGTTTGCAGTCGAAGCTACGCGGCTGCTCGGATTGAAGCTCGAAGGCAGTGTCGGTTAGCAACGGAGATTTATTGGGAGATTAGCCAATGGATGCAAAACCAGCTTTGTCAGACAGACTTTCAGAAGTCGAAGCATCGCTGCCAGCGGTGCCTCAACCAGCAGGCAATTACGTTCACGCCGTGCGCGTGGGCAATCTGCTCCACCTTGCGGGCAAAGGAGTTCACGTCTCCGGCAAGGTGGGCAAAGATTTCACCAAAGAACAGGCTTACCAGTTCGCGCGCGAGACGGGTTTGATCCTGCTGGCCGTGATCAAGCAGGAGTTGGGAACGCTGCGGCGAGTGAGGCGAGTGGTCAAGGTTTTGGGGATGGTCAACGCGACGCCGGAATTCGGCGACCATCCGTTCGTCATCAACGGCTGCTCCGACCTGTTTGTCGAAGTGTTCGGTGAATTCGGGCGGCACGCGCGGTCGGCGGTCGGGATGGGTTCGCTGCCGATGAACATTCCGGTCGAGATCGAGGCGATTGTCGAAGTCATAGATTGATAGAGCGATAAACAAGGGGATGTACGCTATGGACGAAGTCAACGTCGAAGTAAAACTGACAAACATTCGCGACGCTCTTGCAGAGAATGGGAAGAAGTCCGCGCGTCGCAAGATCAGGTCCCTGGAAACGAGCGCCGTCGTTGACCCAGGCGCGGTGGCGCTCGTCCTTCCATCGTTTGTCGTCGAGAGGCTCGGATTGAGGCGCGTTGACAAACAGATGGCCGAGTATGCCGATGGCAGAAGCGAAGAGGTTGACTTGACCGAACCTGTGTTCGTCGAAATTCTTGGCCGCAGAACCAGTGAAGAAGCTCTTGTGCTCGGAAATGAAATCCTGATCGGACAGACAGTTCTGGAGAAGACCGATCTGTTTGTGGACTCCCGCGGACGCCGGCTCTTTCCCAATCCGGCGCATCCCAATCAACCCGTATCCAAAATACGCACACCCAAGCTGGTCAGGCGCGAGTCACTTAAAAGGCAAACTTAATTGGAGCGATTGCTGTGTTAGAGATCAAAAACTTACACGCCACGATTGACGGCAAAGAAATTTTGAAAGGACTCGACCTCTCGGTCAAAGCGGGAGAGATTCACGCGATTATGGGACCGAACGGTTCGGGCAAAAGCACGCTGGCGAAAGTGCTCGCCGGGCATCCGTCTTACCAGGTCACCGAAGGCGAAGTGATCTACGAAGGCAAAAACCTGTTGGAGATCGAGCCTGACGAACGGGCGCGCGAAGGCGTCTTCCTGGCGTTCCAATATCCGATTGAGATTCCCGGCGTGAGCAACGCCAATTTCCTGCGGCTGGCTTACAACGAAAAAGCCAAGCACGAAGGGCGCGAGGAGCTTGATCCGCTGGAATTCGACGACCTGTTGCGCGAGAAGATGAAGATCGTCGAGATGGACACGAGCTTCATCAACCGCTCGGTCAACGAAGGTTTTTCGGGCGGCGAGAAGAAGCGCAACGAGATTCTGCAGATGGCTGTGTTGGAGCCGAAGCTGGCCGTGTTGGATGAAACCGATTCGGGGCTGGACATTGATGCGCTGCGCATCGTTGCGGGCGGCGTAAACAAGCTGGCCAACAAAGACAACGCGATCATCCTCGTCACGCACTACCAGCGCATACTCGATTACATCGAGCCGCATTTCGTCCACGTGCTCTACCAGGGCCGGATCGCCAAATCCGGCGGTAAAGAGTTGGCGGTGGAGTTGGAGAAGAAAGGATACGACTGGATCAAAACGGCGACCGCCGCCGTCTAAAACCTATGATTCAAGTGGCAAGAGAGAAGGAGAATTACTTTTCGGCTTACAAGCTGTTGGCTCAAACGCGCGAAGGCCGCGACCCGGCGTGGCTCGCGCATTTGCGTGAAAGAGCAAGCGTAGCGTTTGAATCGCTCGATTTTCCGACCACGCGCGACGAAGAGTGGAAGTACACCAACGTCGCGCCGATTCTGAAAATCCCTTATCGTCAGGTCCTCGATCTCGACGCGAAGGAGCCGGCGGTTGACGAGATTGCGCCATTCACGTTCGCCGAATCGCGCCGCAGCCAACTGGTTTTCGTCAATGGCCTGTTTTCGCGGAAGCTTTCGAATCTGACCGCGCTGCCAGAAGGCGTCGTCAGCAATCTTGCCGAGATTCCCGCCGAACATGCCAGCGTCGCGCGAGGTCATCTGGCGGCTTACGCTGATTACCACGACGAGACCTTCACCGCGCTCAACACCGCGAGCATCAACGACGGCGCTTTCGTTCACATTCCAAACGGCAAGGTCGTCGAGACGCCGATCCATCTGCTCTTCATTTCGACGGCGGAAGAACCTGTGGCTTCGCATCCGCGCGTTCTGATCGTCGCGGGCGATGGCGCAATCGCCACGGTGATCGAAAGTTACGCTTCGCCCGGCGAAGACGTTTACTTCACCAACGCCGTGACCGAAGTCGTGGCCAGAGAAGGGTCGGTCGTCACCCATTACCGTTTGCAGGAAGAGAGCGAGCGGGCGTTCCACGTCGCCACGACCCAGGTTCATCAGGAGCGCGGGAGCAACTACACGTCATACGCGATCTCGCTCGGCGCGCAGATCGCGCGCCACGACCTGAACGTCGCGCTCACCGATGAACATATCGAAACGACCATTGATGGTTTGTACATAGTCACCGGACGCCAGCACACTGACAGCCACACGACGATTGATCATCAGAGACCGCATTCGGTGAGCCACCAGCTTTACAAAGGCATTCTCGACGGGCGGGCGCGGGCGGTCTTCAACGGCAAGGTCTTCGTGCGCGAAGGCGCGTTGCTGACCGACGCTCGCCAGTTGAACAAAAACCTGCTCCTTTCGCCTGAGGCCACGGTCAACACCAAACCGCAGTTGGAGATTTTCGCCGACGACGTGAAATGCTCGCACGGCGCGACCGTGGGTCAGTTGGAAGACGAAGAGTTGTTCTACCTGTCGTCGCGCGGCCTCTCGCCAGAACGCGCGCGGGCGCTGCTGACTTACGGTTTCGCCGAGGACGTGATCAGCCGGATCAAACTGAAATCTGTGCGCGAGCAGTTGGATCGAGTGGTGCTGGAAAAGTTACATCAGAGTATTGAAGTAAGTTGATACGCCTTATGAGGAGGCAGGCTATGAACATAGTTCGCACGTTGCATTATGAGGGATCGAAAGACCAGGCCGAGTTGATTTCGCTATTCGACAGCGGCTCGACCTACTCGTGTGTTCACCCGGATTTCGCGCAGAAGTTGGGGGAGCCTCAACCCTTGCCCAAGCCGAGAAACGTTGAGACGGCAGCCAAGGGGAATTTTATTCTCATCGAACAGGCGGTAATGCTCGATTTTTATTTGAACAATCTCCGTATGGATGATGTGTTTATTATCGTTCCTAACTTGGCAGAGGAGGCGATCATCGGCGCGCTGACTATGCAGAAGTGGAAGATCAAACTCGATTTTGAAAATGACGAAGTGATCACCGACCCGCGTGTCAGCAGAATCATTCTGATGTGATGCCCGAATGACAAAACCTATGCAAGCAGCTATGAATCCGGCTATGAGTTTTGATGTAAATCGTATCCGCGAAGACTTCCCGATCCTCAAACAGGAAGTTCACGGTTGTCCGCTGGTTTATCTGGACAACGCCGCTACTTCGCAGAAGCCGCAGGTCGTGATTGACGCAATCACGCGCTACTACGCCGAACAAAACGCCAACGTCCATCGCGGCGTGCATTATTTGAGCCAACTGGCGACGCGCGAATACGAAGACGCGCGGGTCAAAATCCAGCGCTTCATCAACGCCGCCGAATCGCACGAAATCATCTACACGCGCGGCGCCACCGAAAGCATCAATCTCGTCGCCGCCAGCTACGGCCGCAAATTCGTCCACGAAGGCGACGAGATCATCATCTCCACTTTGGAGCACCACTCGAACATCGTCCCCTGGCAGTTGCTGTGCGAGCAGACCGGGGCGAAGCTGCGCGTGATTCCGATCAACGACGACGGCGAGTTGCTGATAGATGAATTCGCGCAGATGCTCAATTCGCGCGTCAAGATGGTCGCGGTCGCGCACCTGTCGAACGCGCTCGGCACGATCAACCCGGTCAAAAGAATCATCGAATTGGCGCACAGCCGCGACATCCCGGTCTTGCTCGACGGCGCTCAGGCCGCGCCGCATCTGAAAGTTGACGTGCGCGAACTGGACTGCGACTTCTACGCTTTTTCGGGCCACAAGATGTGCGGGCCGACGGGCATTGGCGTTTTGTATGGCCAGAGCCATTGGCTCGAATCAATGCCTCCGGTCTACGGCGGCGGCGACATGATCGCGTTGGTGACGTTTGAAAAGACGACTTACAACACGCTGCCCTACAAGTTCGAAGCGGGCACGCCGAACATCGAAGGCGCCATCGGACTTGGAGTGGCGATTGAATATTTGAGCGGCGTCGGCCTCAACCGGATCGCCGCTTACGAACACGAGTTGCTCGAATACGCGACCGAAATCATCGGGGCGATTCCGGGCGTCAAGCTCATCGGCACAGCGCGCGAAAAGGCGAGCGTGCTGTCGTTCACGGTTGGCGGCATTCACCCGCACGACGTCGGCACGATCCTGGATCAGGAAGGCATCGCCATCCGCGCCGGCCACCATTGCGCGCAGCCGGTGATGAAGCGGTTCGACGTGCCTGCGACGGCGCGCGCTTCGTTGGCTTTTTACAACACGAAGGAAGAGATTGATGCGCTGGCTGAAGGCATTCAGCGGGCAGTCGAAGTCTTCTCCTGAATTTGAGATTGAGATTGATTGGGAAATGGCGGAACTGAACGAACTCTACCAACAAGTCATCCTCGACCACAACAAGAAGCCTCGCAACTTCAAGCGGCTGGAAACAGCCAACCGCCAGCAGGAAGGCTACAACCCGCTGTGCGGCGACCAGCTTACGCTCTACCTGGAAATGGACGGCGACGTGATCAAAGACGTGGGCTTTCAAGGTCAGGGGTGCGCAATCTCCAAAGCCTCGGCCTCGATGATGACCACGTCGGTCAAAGGCAAATCGAAAGAAGAAGCCGAAGTGATGTTCGAGGAGTTTCATCAGATGGTCAAAGGCGAGCTTGATCCTGAAAGCGAACAGAACCATCTGGGCCGTTTGAAGATTTTCGCCGGCGTGCGCGAATTCCCTGCCCGCGTCAAATGCGCCAGCCTTTCGTGGCACACGCTGCACGCCGCGCTCGAAGGCAAAGGCGAAGCAGTCACTACTGAAGATGAACACAGACAGGATTGACGGGATTGGTGGCGTGTTTGGCTATTGCGAGTCAACCACTTTGAATCTCGCGTCGAGCAATTCTCTGAGGTCTTTCTTCAAGTCGTCAATCCGGCGATTGGTCTCTTGCTGGTTGGCCTTTGCCAGATTGTTCATCGTCACAATCAACGTGATGACGATGCCCAAACCGGTCAGGATTGTGGCGTAAATGGCTGTATTCATCGCATTGCTCCTTTTGTCGTTTTCGGGTGAACAAAATGGCGCGCTTTTATTCTCACGTCAGCCAATTCAATCAGGCCGTAGCGGTCAGCGAGAAGATAACACATGCGCCCGCGCAAATTGAAATATGAATAACGCGACGACACAAACATTCACCGGCGTGCTGGACCGGAAAGTTCATATTCTGCTGGCCCACATCGCGGCCATTGAGCGAGAAGTGCGCGCGCTCAATGGCCGCGATGAAATGATTGCCGCTATGTGCGAGCCATACCACGATCTGCTCAGGAGCGTCTACACCGAAGAATATCCAATCGCCAAAGCAATAGAAGAATCCGATTTGCCGCTTCAGCAAGAGCGCGTCTCAATCGTCGGCGAAGTGCGGGAAATGGATTTGGATGCGCGACGCTTTGAGCTTAGACACATCGAGAATCTGCGGACTAACGAGTTACGCTGTGTCTACCAGCAAATTTCTGATGGTGAGGCCGCCGAATGGTTGAATAAGCAGGTCAAGGTCACTGGAACGGTAATCGGCGACGGTAATGGAAGGTCTAAATTGTTGGCGGTTGATTCTGTGGTGATTTTGAAATAGCTGCAGCCTTCTCTTTCAAGCGTGCGCGGGCAGTGGCCCCGGATCGCCAGCTTCATCTTGGTTTCCACACCGTCAAGCCGCTCACTCCATCGAAGTTGTCATCGTTGGTGGCGAGGTGTGAAATCGCCAGTTTCTCCATCACCGCCGTCGTCAATGCATCGTTGGTGAGCAAGAGATGCTGGGTGGAGAGCGAAGCCGCCCTCTCCAACAAGTCGAGCGTGATCGGTTCGACGTGGAGATTGAGCGCGCGAATCAACGCCGTAACTTTCGTATGTTCAGTCAGCCCGGCAATCAACTGCGCCTGACGTTGTAATCGGCGCCCCAACCCCTGGCGATTCAAGCCATGAAGTTGCACGGCTTCGGCGAGCATGACCTTGTGGATGGCTTCAGCGACTGCGGCTGACGAGGTTGTGGCCGTCACTTCACGCCGCTCAACTCGCTTCAGAAAATCAATACACTCTGCGCTCAAAGGCGGAGTGCTGACCAGGCTGTAGTAAAAAATGTTCGCGTCAATGAAGCAGCGCGTTCCTGGCGGCATGTTGCTCAGCATATCTTCAACTTTCCAACACGCTGAAATCGGCGCTTTCAGCGATCTCCCGCGCAACGGCTGGGTCAATCTCTATCGGATGCTGCAGCAAAAGGTCAAGCGCGCTCTCCACTTCCACCGTGAGGCGCACCTTCTCGCGCTCTTTCAAGCTCGGCAACGGTTGTAACGGCCTGAGCACCCCAGCCTCGTAGATCGCTTCGATGGTGATGTTCATCTTGTTTATCTCCTCGGGATCGCATTTTATCTTTGCAGTTCGCCGCCATCATCTCAAACCAAAGCAGGCAATGGCAACGGCCCCGGATCGCCCTGGCAAATGAACGCGCCCCAGTAGAACGGATCGGGATACTTCTTCTTCATCTCCAACTGCGCCTGCCGCAAAGCCTCGGCGCGCGGCTCGCCCGCCAGGGTGCGGCGGTAGAAAGATTCCATCAACTCCCGCGTCTGCTCGTCGGGCACTTTCCACAAACTCATCACCAGCGTCTTCGCTCCCGCCAGCACGAACGCGCGCCTCAATCCGAACACGCCCTCGCCCGTGCGCACTTCGCCCAGGCCCGTCTCGCAAGCCGACAGCACCACCAACTCCGTCGCCAGCAAGTCCAGCCCCGAAACGTCTTCGGCGGCCAGCAGCCCATCTTCAGCCTCCGCCGGCAAGCTCCCACCTTTGAGCCAGGTCTTGAATCCGGCCAGCACCACTCCCGAACGCAGCAACGGGCTGCGCCATCCCAGGCCCCGACATCCTCTCCGACGGCATCTCTGACATTTGGCCAAAACCATCTCCGGCTTGCCCTGCGGAGCAGGCCGAGACCGCGCCATTCCCGGTTCGGATCGCGCCGCTGATCGGCAAGTAAGAAGTGTTGTGCGTCGCGCCAGATGCAAAATGCGTGGCGAGCGGCAAGCCTTGATGCGCGCTTCCATCGCTTCTTCGCCCAGCAGCGGCTTCATGCCGAGCATCCTGGCGATGCGCTCCCCTTCCACTCGCGTCCCCGGCAGTCGCCCGAGCTTCCCTAAATCAGCGGTTTGTGTCTCGCGCGACACTCGCCCGCGTTGAAGGGCGCCGGCAGTTTCGCTCGTCGCTTGCGCCTGAGCTTGCCCCGCGTCGAGATCGAAGTCGGGGTCGGCGACGACCAACTCCGCAGTCGGCTGCCCGCTCGATGCGGCCCCGAAGCGCAGCACGTCACGCCCCACGCCGAGATAGCTGATCTGGAAATCGTCAAACAAGCAGCGTCCGTCGTCAGTGCGCAGAGTCTAGAAGGGCAGCCGCGTCAGGTCGCCGTCCGGCGTGAGTCGCAGCCGTTTGCGATCCCCGATGGCAGGCAGGTGTCGAAGAGAGCCAAAACGCGCTCACTGCTCTTCCTTTCCGCTTTCCTTCCTCCGCCTGTCTCGTTCGAGAGCTTCTTCGATCACATCTATAGCAGGCAGGTAGAAGTTCGTTTGCCGAAGTCTCGCAATCGCGTCAGGTAAATCGAGCCAACCTCTCTCCGCCGCAGTTTCCAGGATGTTGAGGATGGTAATGACCGGAATGTTCCTGCGGCGCGCTTCGTTCTTCGCACGCTTGTCATCCAACAGTAGAGCGTCGGCGGCAAGCTCGACGGCCAGGGCAATCGCCGCGCGCTCACCTTTGCCGAGCGATTTTGCCACATCAGCAAGGTCAAGCGACGGCTGCTTGACCTCAAGCCACGACGGTTGCGAGTCAATCCAATCCCTGACCCGCTGCGGCGTCCTGTCTCTGTTTAGCTCGTCAACTACCGCCTGTGGAACGATGACGCGCCCGAACATCTCTTTGAGAACTTCGGCCTCACCAATCAGGATGAGGTAGTGAATCGGCGTTGTATCGGCGACGATGATCATTGGCCAAGAAGAGCGCTGAGAACAGCGCGACCTTCTTCAATGTCGGCTGTAGTCATTCCGGAATGGATGTCGTGAGCCTTGAGAAAACCGTTTGCTTCGTCAATGGTCATCCCGAGTATCTCAGCCAGCCGCCCAAGACTGATGGCGTTTGTGCGGAAGGCTTCGAGCACGGCTCTCTCTAAAAGCTCGCGGGCAATCTTGCCCCCGCTTTGCTCGAAGATAGTTTCCGGGATTGTTAATGTCACGTTCATAAGTTGCTCCTGCAACAAAGTCTAAACCCACTGCGCCCATTCGATCAACGCAGCGGCCCAGGATCGCCCTAACAGGTGAGCAAATTCAGTCGCCCCGGTTCGCTTTAAGCTACCAGTCGGCAGTGCTATGATGTCGCCGCTATGAATACATCGCTGACAATGGAATACCGTGTGCAGGTTTTCCGCAGCGCCTTGGATGGAGTGGAGCGATGGAAGGCTTTCGTCGTGACGATTCCGGCCATCAGCGCCGAAGCCGAATCGCGCGAGGCTGTGCTGGAAGAGATCAAACAGCAGCTTGCCGATGCTGTCGTGACCAGCGAGATCGTGACTGTGCCTGGCCCCGTCCCCGAAAAAGTGGTGGAAGGGGACGGATCAGAGCTTGATCTGCGGTTGAGAAAGATGGGTTATCGTCACTACGGCATCTTCGCCGACGATCCGGGCGCGCTGGAACTCTTTGACGAAATCGAACGACAGCGGGATCAGCAGACAATCGGCGAGTGATGAAATACCTTCCGGATACAAACGTTTTACGTCATTACACTGACGGCCATCAAACGCTGCTCGACAACCTCGCCAGGAAGCCGTTGGAACAAATCGCAATCCCCTCCGTCATTTTTGCCGAGCAGATGCGCGGACGCTACGATGCGCTACTCAAGGCCGAACCGCAGAATCTGTTGAGAGAGCAGGAGCGCCTGATCGGAACACAGGCGGTCTTGAGCGCTTTCACAATCCTCTACATTGATCAACCAGCAGTAGAGAAATTGATCGAGTTGCGCCAGAAGCACAGCACGAAGAAAAGATATCCTGACGTGATCGTTGCCGCGATAGCTCTGGCCGGCGGTCACGTCGTCATCACTCGCAATGTGGATGATTTCAGGGATTTGCTGCCCGCCGCCCGAATCCAGAACTGGATAGATCAGGTCTATTGAAACAATCCCTGCTTGTCGAGCTTACGCCGGTAACGGCCCCGGATCGCCCTGGCAAATGAACGCGCCCCAGTAAAACGGATCGGGATACTTCTTCTTCATCTCCAACTGCGCCTGCCGCAATGCCTCGGCGCGCGGCTCGCCATGCAGGATGCGCTGGTAGAAATCTTCCATCAACTCCCGCGTCTGCTCGTCCGGCACTTTCCACAAACTCATCACCAACGTCTTCGCCCCCGCCAGCACGAACGCCCGCCGCAAACCGAACACGCCCTCGCCCGTCCGCACTTCCCCCAAGCCAGTCTCGCAAGCCGACAACACCACCAACTCCGTCGCCAGCAAATCCAGCCCCGACACGTCTTCAGCCGTCAGCAGCCCATCTTCAGCCTCCGCCGGCAAGCTCCCGCCTTTGAGCCAGGTCTTGAATCCGGCCAGCAACACTCCCGAACGCAGCAACGGGTTCTCCATCCCAGGCCCCGACATCCTCTCCGGCATTGGGCCAAAACCATCTCCGGCTCGCCCTCCGAGCAGGCCGAGACCGCGCAATTCCCGGTTCGGATCGCGCCGCTGGTCAGCCAGAAAGAAGCCGTGCGTCGCCAGATGCAAAATGCCCAGCGATCTGCAGGCCAGCGGCAAGCCTTGATGCGCGCTTCCAACGCTTCTGCGCCCAGCAGCGGCTTCACGCCGAGCATCCTGGCGATGCGCTCCCCTTCCACTCGCGTCCCCGGCAGTTGTCCGAGCTTCTCTAAATCAGCGGTTTGTGTCTCGCGCGATACTCGCCCGCGCTGAAGGGCGCCGGCAGTTTCGCTCGTTGCTTGCGCGTGAGCTTGCCCCGCGTCGAGATCGAAGTTGGGGGTCGGCTGACAAAATCAAACGAAAGCAGACTTGCGTTTAGTCGTACCAAACGCCATTATGATGACTTATGGTAAAGCGTCATTTTTGGATCGAACGCATTGAGCAGGAATGGCGCCGGCGCTCCATCCTCTGGTTGCGGGGCGTGCGTCGCGTGGGCAAGACCTGGCTGGCCCAGTCCCTCTCATCTGTCGAGTACTTCGATTGCGAACTGCCGCGCGTCCGGCGGGCGATGGAAGACCCGGAAGCCTTTCTGCACTCCCTGCGCGGCAAACGAGTGGTCTTGGACGAAGTGCATCGCCTACCCAACCCTTCTGAATTGCTCAAGATCGCCGCCGACCACTTTCCTACCGTTCGCATCCTGGCCACTGGCTCCTCGACATTGGGCGCGAGCAGCCGCTTTCGTGACACGCTTGCCGGGCGCAAGACGGAGTTGTGGCTCACTCCGATGATCGAGGCGGATCTGGCCGACTTCGGCGACACCGATCTCCCGCATCGCCTGCTGCATGGCGGGCTGCCGCCCTTCTTCCTGTCGCCGGAACTGCCCGAACGCGATTTCCAGGAATGGATGGATGCCTACTGGGCCAAGGACATCCAGGAGCTCTTCCGGCTGGAGCGCCGCGCTTCCTTCCAGCGCTTCGTGGAACTTCTCCTGGCCCAGAGCGGCGGCATTTTTGAAGCAACCAAGTTCGCCTCGCCGTGTGAAGTCAGCCGCACCACCATCGCGAACTATCTTGCCGCCCTCGAGGCCACCTCCGTGGCGCTGGTGCTACGACCGTTCAGCACCCGCCGCAGCAACGAAATCATCGCCGCCCCCAAAGTCTATGGCTTCGACACCGGCTTCGTCTGCGCCCATCGCGGTTGGACCAGCCTGCGGCCTGAAGACCTGGGCCAACTCTGGGAACACTACGTCCTCAACGAACTCACCGCGCAGCTTCAGACCTCTGGCCTGCGTTATTGGCGGGACAAGCAAGGTCACGAAGTGGACTTGATCTGGGCGCCGCGCGGGAGAAAACCGGTGGCCATCGAATGCAAATGGTCCGCTCGTGATTTCAATCCGGCAAACCTGCTGATCTTCGCCCGCGCCTATCCCAAGGCCACCTTGCTGGTGACGACCCCCGACGCCCGGCCTGCTTTCACCCGAAATTACAGCGGCAGCGAAGTACAATTCCTCACCCTCGACCATCTCGCCGCACGCATCGCCAGCAAGTGAACCGAGGGAATCACAAAGAAGAGCCTGTCATTCAAGCCCGTGCAAGCAATGGCCCCGGATCGCCCTGACAAATGAACGCGCCCCAGAACTTTGGATGAGTGAACGGATGGAAATCATCAGGTCGTCGCGCCAACCGCTCAAGATATTCACGGGCTTCTTCATCTCCCGCCGCCAACCGCTCGATCATTTTATTATTGAGCCAGCGATCTCTGATTTGACCGATGGTGACATCGCGCGTGTGGAACTGCGCCTCTCGCAGTGACTCGCTGCAGGAAAACGGACGGTTGAGCGAATCGCGTCGGTTGAGCAGGTTGTCGTAGAAACGCTCCATCAGAATTGCCGTAGCCAAATCCGGCACTTTCCACAAACTCATCACCAAAGTCTTCGCCCCCGCCAGCCACGTTCGCGCGCCGCAAACCGAACACGCCCTCGCCCGTCCGCACTTCGCCGGAGGCCCGTCTCGCAAGCCGACAACACCACCAACTCCGTCGCCAGCAAATCCAGCCCCGAAACGTCCTCGGCGGTCAGCAGCCCGTCTTCAGCCTCCGCCGGCAAGCTCCCGCCTTTGAGCCAGGTCTTGAATCCGGCCAGCAGCGCCCCCGAACGCAGCAACGGGTTCTCCATCCCAGGCCCCGACATCCTGTCCAACATACTTTTTGGCATTTGGCCAAAACCATCTCCGGCTGGCCCTCGGAGCAGGCCGAGACCGCGCAATTCCCGGTTCGGATCGCGGCGTTGGTCGGCCAGAAAGAACCCGTGCGTCGCCAAGTGCAAAATACGCGGCGAGCGGCAAGCCTTGATGCGCGCTTCCAGCGCTTCTCGCGCGAGCAGCGGCTTCACGCCGAGCATACTGGCGATGCGCTCCCCTTCCACTCGCGTCCCCGGCAGTTGTCCGAGCTTCTCTAAATCGCCGGTGTGTGTCTCGCGCGACACTCGCTCGCGTTGAAGTACACCAGCAGTTTCGCTCGTTGCTTGCGCCTGAGCTTGCCCCGCGTCAAGATCGAAGTCGGGGTCGGCGGCGACTAACGCTGCGGTAGGCTGCCCGCTCGATGCGGCCCCAAAGCGCAACACATCACGCCCCACGCCGAGATAGCTGATCTGGTAATCGTCAATCAAGCGGCGTCCGTCATCGGTGGGCAACGCCTCGAAGGGCAGTCGCGTCAAGTCGCCGTCCGGCGCGAGCAGTAGCCGTTTGCGATTGCCGATGGCGGGCAGGAGCGGATCGAAGAGAGCCGCACGCAACGCTGTGCCATCGCTGGCGTCCGGTTCACCAATCGGTTCGCTCGGCAATGCTCCTAAGCCTCGCTTGCCGCGACTCTCGGCTTCGTCAGTGATCGCTGATCGAAATGTGACGATCATCCGGTCAATCGGTTCCGCTTCGCCCAGGTCAATCATCTGCAAGTTGTCCGGCTCTTCGGCGGGCAAGACGAATTCGAAGGCTTTGAACATGTGCTGCCCGTTGATCTTCAGAGCTAATCGAAAAAAATTGACTGATTATTCGGTCTTCAATGGCAGCAGCGCGTTGCATCAAATTCATCGCTTCATTTGAGCGATCCGTTGCAGCACATAATTCGATGGGCAGGACGTGGTGATGTGGTACAGCGGGCATTTCGACCATATTGACGGAGTCCAGGTCAGTCACCCGGAAGACCACGGGGCGCACATAGTCGGGCCGGACATCATTGTTGCGCGTTGGTAGCGGAGTTTTGGGGAACTGAGAACGATTGAGGCGCAGAAGATGGAATGAACATTACCGATCTTCTGCGCCTTTCGTCATTCAGTTCTACGATATGTGAAAGACCGGCCCCCCAGCCTCCTGATCAGGCAGTTTTTCTGGGATCGAGTTCACGGCGTCGCAGATTTTCGAGATCATCACCAGCATAACGAAGAAATTGACCACAAGCAGCAGCAAGCCGAGAAATGGGATACCGCTGAGTATCGCAAGTACCCCATAGGCTGTGAACAGCCCGGTTGGCAGGAGCGGTGTGTTGATGGAGTGGTGAGAGACAAAGTTATTGAAGTCTTTAGCAAATCCGCGATAAACCTGAAAAATCCAGTAGAGGTTGAAAAAAGGAACGAAGAGCAGGCCGATGGCGCGTCTCGGCGAGGTTCGCGCATATCCATCTTGAATCACGTCCCACATCTTGTAGGTCAAGATCAGAAAGACGATGGAGCCGAAAATGCCCACCAGACCTGCAAACACCAAGTCCACATCCGTATCCGAGCGCGACGACCACTCTCGGAAGATTATAGAAGACAGGGTAGAGGCAAGCATTATCTGAGAAGCGCCAACAGACATCATCACTGCTGCCAGATAAAAACTTTTAGTCAGTCGTGTCTTCTTACGTTCGGCGCCCAAATCCCTACCAGCCGTGAACCGCAGCCCCGCCCACCACACTACAGCAAAGATTGTTGCATCCAGCAATCGGAACGGCAGGCGTTCGATCATAAAGGTGGTAAATTCCGAAGCCTTCTCAGTCTCAAGAGTGAAGCGGCTGATTATAAGTAAAGCCGCAAGGTTCGCCAGTGAGCCAACCACTGATCCTGTCAACAAAGCCAACCAAAGTGGTTTGAGCCGTCGCACTGCCAACCCCACCGCTCCAAGAAGAAACAGCGGCCATAGTGCCGCCATCAAGATTTCGGGTAGCCCGAGGTATCGGAATAACTCACTTAACTCACTGACGAATGTTATTGCGTAAGGAATAAAAGTATAGGGAATGAGGTTCGACAACAGCCCGTAACTCAACGCTGTTGCCAGTATGGCAAGGGGCGTATACGGCAGCCAGCGGAGCGTCAGCGTCGCGAACAGCGCCAATAGCAAGTTGACTAACATAGCATTTAACCAATCGTCTGCATTGCTGATAGAGAATGAATTGGATTCGCCCGAAAGCCACGTGAATAATTGATAGATGACGAGCCATACCAAATCGGAATAGAAGAGCGCTGCGAAGAAAAACAAAGGGCGTTCCCAATGGGTAGCTTTGGCTCTGACGCCAAGCAAATCCGCCAAGCCTATGTGCGACATAGAGACCTCCTGAAAAAGTGTTGGATGGTGGACGACAGCATCGCCGCGCCTAGCCGACTGCGTCAGAGGCGATGCTCCGATTTGCTACTGTCTAGCTGAAATGCGATCTGAACAATCCGAGTAAGTTTAAAATGAGGGGTGGAGTATAGTTCCAGCCCGAGTCGCTGTAAACTTGCGCTACGCCCGCGCGCAAGAAATTCCAGCAAATGCTTCTGCCCCGGCTTGCCCGTCACCACAAACGAATCGTAACGTGCCCCTCTCTGCGGCAAGAGATTGCAACCCGGCTGCAAGCGCGTATCGGGCGCGAAATGCGACGGGCACAGGCAGTAGATGATCCCTTCCGGCCCTTCGTCGAGCAGCAGCAGATGGCCTACGCGGTCGAATTTGGTGGCCAGACGCATACGGCTGCCCCGGCGATATGTTGCACGTTAGACTGCGGCGCGCCTAGTCCGCGAATGTTAGACGCAGTTTGCAATGAGCGGGCAGTGAATGAGATCATCCCCTCGCGTCAGCCGCTACGTGATCGCTACATCGTCGCTGAGCGGCGCGCCAATCGCAGGCTAAATTCAAACGCCGTGTGACGGCGGACTTATTGCACACGTTGCGAGGAACCTATGCGCAGTATCAACATCGCCGAACTGAAAAATCATTTGAGCGCCTATCTCAGCGAAGTCCAGGCCGGTCACGAGATTGTGATCCATCATCGCCAGCGCCCGATCGCCAAGCTCGTGCCGGTGGAGCGCCCGGAAGAGTTTGACGAAGAATTGCTGGCCTTAGCCGCCACCGGGCAAGCCCGCTTGCCGCAAGAGAAACTGCCGGAGTCATTCTGGGAGATGCCCGCGCCGAAAATCTCCGCGAAGAAGACTTTGGCGGCGTTACGCGCTGATCGTGATGAAGACTAAAGCCGCATTTTGGGATACCAGCGCACTCATCCCGCTTATCTGCCAGCAATCCAATAGCACACAGGCGCGGCAATGGGCGCGGGTGCATCGCCCGTTGGTCGTCTGGTGGGGAACCTATGTCGAAAGTTTCAACACCATCGCCCGGCTGTTACGTGAAGGCGCGCTGACACAGGCGCAGTTCGATCAAGCTTACCAGCGGCTGCAATCGTTACGGCGGACCTGGGTCGAGATTGCGCCGACCAATCGGATTGTTGAGTTGGCGGAAAAAGTGCTCTTGCCACACTCGCTCAGCTCAGCCGACGGCCTGCAACTTGCGGCGGCACTGGCTTGGTGCGGCGACCGACCACGCCGTCATACCTTCATCTGTGCGGACAAAAAGCTTTCTGAAGTTGCAGAGAAGATCGGCTTCGATGTGCGCTTCTTGCCTACCTGAAGCGCCTGTCTTCCGACCACTGGCTTACTTCGAAGTCCCATGCGCTGCGGCAAGGGCATCAGCGCGTTGGCGCTCAGGTCACAACATCGAAATACGTAGATAACGCCATCCAGTGGTCTCCCGCCAAGCTACGCAAGCGAGCCAGCAATTGGTTGATGTCATCCTGATTCAGGACTCGCGCCGGTTCTTTCAGATCACGCGGCGACCAATCTAATCCCAACGGCTCATCACTCACAATCGCCAACAAATGCTCCCGCCCCGGCTTGCCCGGCGCCACAAACGAATCGTAACGCGCTCCTCTCTGCGGCAAGAGATTGCAGCCCGGCTGCAAGCGCGTATCGGGCGCGAATTGCGACGGGCACAGGCAATAGATGATCCCTTCCGGCCCTTCGTCCAGTAACAACAAATATCCTCCCTGTTCGGCGCGGTCGGATTCGATGGCCAGGCGGACGCGGCTGCCCAGCGGATAGCCGCGCTGCGCGTCCTCTTGCGGAGCGCCCAAGCCGCGAATGGCCGCCGGATTGGCGCTGCGCGGTCGGCGGCTGCGGGCAGCGGCCAGATTCGATCCGTGAAGCGGGCGATCCGGCGCAGGCTTTGCAGGCTGTGATCCAATCGGGTTAATTGGATTGGCTGGACGGCTTGTCCGGCAGTCATGGTCGGCAGTTCGGTGTCGTGGAAACGGACTCCGGACTGCGACAAAGATTGCAGCGTTTGCGACAGATGAGTGGTCGGGCGGCTCGGCGGTCGCTTCGATCCACCGGCTGCCTTCGAGCCAGTACTCGGCCTGCTCGGCGAAATCAATCCGTTCGATGAGCAGCGGCAGGTAAGGCCGCTCGTGGCTCCAGGCCAGTTGCAGGTCCTGTTTGACCGCGTTCGATTGCAACGCGGCGTCGGAGCCGCAGCAGCAGCACGACTTTGCATTGTTTGATCGCCTGGATGGTCTCGGAGCGGTCGCCCGACGTGACTTCGCGCGCGTGATCGGCCATCCAGCAAGCGACGCCGACCTTCCGCAAACGCTCGGCGATTTGGAGCGCGCGGCCCAGGTCTTGCGCGGCGTAACTGATGACCACTTCGGCGGATTCCGGTTTGGCGCGAACGATGGTCGAGAGAGTCGCGGTTCGCCGGTCAATTCCCGGCGTGATGATTTCGGTCGGGGCTGAGGTTGAGGCGCGCAGTCGCTCGCCGGTTAAAGCTTCGGCCAACCCTTCGCTGAACTCACGCGCTTGTGTGTGACGTTTGCCGGGATCGAATGAAATCGCTTTGGCAATCTCATTTTGCGCGGCGTCGGGCAACTCAGGGCGCAGCCGCCGCAGTTCCGCTATCGCTCTGGCGCGTTGCTTTTCGTGAAGCTCTCTCGGCCAGTTCTTATGTTCCGATGGAAGGTCGAAGGGCAGCCGCCCGGTCAGCATTTCGTAGGTGACGACGCCCATCGCGTAAAGGTCGCTCTGCTGCGACGGCGCGCCCAGGAACTGTTCGGGCGGCATGTAAGGCCGAGTGCCGACGACGTGGGTTACCTGCGCGCCGCGCGTCGTGGGTTGGAGCTGTTTGACGGTGGCGATACCAAAATCAATGACGATGACGAACTCTTCGCCGTCAACGACGCAGACCATGATGTTCCTGGGCTTGAGGTCGCGGTGAATGACGGCCCGGACGTGGGCATAGCCGACCGCCTCTCCGACTTGCCTCATCAGACGACCCGCGCGAGCGAAATCCATTCCCGGTTGTTCGATCATCGAATCCAGACTGACGCCTTCGATAAACTCCATCACGAAGAATGGCTCGCCGTTGGGGAGCGCGCCTTGATCGAAGATTTGACAATGTGGCGGTGCTCGAATCGCGTGAGGGCTTCGATTTCACCGTGAAACTTGCGCTTCAGGTAGTCGGTCGCGGTCTGAAGGACTTTGATGACGACGCGGCGGGAATGAAGATTCCGGTCGCGCGCCAGGTAGACCGCGCCGATACCTCCGCGTCCAAGCTCTTGTTCAATCGAGTAACGATCCTGCAAGACCTTTGGCAAAATCATTGACTGCATACCTCCTTGCGGTTGATCCGAAGCGAGTATCCCGGCGAACTTCTCCATCGCGGGTTTTTCGAGAAAGCTGCCGGCTCGGTCGTCCGCCGCCAGCAACCGCTCGACATCGCGGCGCAACGCTTCGTCGCCCGCGCACTGCTCGTCCAGGTATGCGCGACGCCGGTCGGGTTCAAGCTCCGAGGCGATGTCGGCGAGCAGTTGAAGGCGTTGGTAACGTTCGGGCGTCATTGCTGCGAGCCTCCTTCGAGTTCGGCTTTGAGCCAGCGTTTGGCTCGACGCCAGTCGCGGTTGACTGTGGGGAGCGAGACGTTCAAGGCTCCGGCTATCTCTTCCATCGTCAAGCCGCCGAAGAACTTCAGGTTGACCACTTGGCTGGCGCGCGGGTCGAGTTTCGCCAGGTCGTTGAGCGCATCGTCCAGCCTGAGCAGGCTGATGTCCTGCTCCTGCGGCGACGCCTCGGCTTCATCCAGCGGGGCTTGGCGGCGACGGCGGCGGAAGTGATCCACCAGGATGTTGCGCATGACCGCGGCGCAGAACCTGACGAAGTGGGCGCGGTCTTGCCATTCGATGTCGGGTGAATCAACCAGCCGCAGGTAGACCTCGTTGATCACCGCCGTGGTTTGCAGCGTGTGGCCCGGCGATTGGAGCGCCATCAGGCGTTTCGCCGCTTGGCGCAGTTCGTCGTAGACCAACGGAATCAGCCTGTCCAACGCCGAAGCGTCGCCGTTGCGCCAATCGCGCAGCAGTTGTGTGATTTCCTGCGGCGAGGGTTCCATCTCGTTCCCTCCGTGTCGTTGTTTGGGCGGCGCCTTGCTGCCCTCACTTGAGTTATCGAACGAGCCGGCCAAAAAGGATCATTGCGGCGAGAAATTTTTATAGATTGCAAAACTCAACTTCGGGTCGAAGCCAGAATCCACTGCTTAAAAAGCGGGTCTTCGAAGCGCCAGACAGTCTCTTCGCCCGGGTATTCCTTGCGCAGGATGGAGTTTTTCTCCATTGATTGAAGTGATTTACTGATGTTGCCCGAAGTCAGGCCGGTCAGCCGGAGAATCTGCTTGGAGAGCAGGCGGCGATCCGCGCCGCGCGCGATCACCGCCAGTGTTTTTCGCTGATTGGGCACGAGGGCAGCCCATTGCCCGGCATAGACTGGTTCGAAAATGCCCAGCAGCCGTTGTAATCCGGCGCGAATCTCTTCAACCGTGAGCTGCTTCCGGCCAAGCCGGGCAGCCTCTTCCCAGCAGGTCTCAGCCAGCAATTGGACATTGTAGGGAACATCTTCAGCCAATTGATAAAGAAGCTCCAGCGCGGAGTCCGCCACACGGCAGTTCACTTGGCCGAAACCCGCGCGAAGGTAGTCACTGAAATCCGCCTGGGGGATCGCTTTCAGAAATAATGGCTCGCCGAGACGATAAAACGGCCGCGCCGAATTGCTGATCATATCGGTCAGGAGCGACGTTTCCGATCCGGCAAAGACATAACCGACGCGCTCGTGCGTTTGAATTGCGGCGCGGAGTTGTTTCTCAATCCCGGCTCCGCCGAGCAACAGCAACTCCTGAAATTCGTCAAAGATGACCCCGACATTTTGCCCGGAATCGCCAGCCAGACGTTCCAGGCTGTTGAGGGCCTCAACCAGCAGCGGCCCCTGCTCGGAAGGATCGGGGGTTTTCACTCCCAGGCTGACCTCGAAAGTCCCTTCCGCCGGATTCCAGGCGAGGCTCGGATTGAGCCGCGAGAAGAGGTCCCGCGTGAAGGTCGTGGCCCGTTTCAGATTACCCGAAAAACGGGCCGCGCTGCCGACAATTCCCGCCGTGAGCGCCTCGATGCCGGTGAAGCTCTGGACGTTGAGCAGGACCACGAAGAATTTTTTCTTGCGCAGCTCTTCTTCCGCCGTCAGCAGAATCGAGGTCTTGCCAAAACGACGCGGCCCGATCAGAAACAGCTTCCTGCCTTGCTGAAGCGCCGTCTTGACGCGACGCAATTCTTCCTGCCGGTCAGCCAGCCGGTTTCCCTTTACCGCCTGCTGAACTGTGAATGGATTTGCCTCAACGGTCGCCATAAAGTGATCACCATTTGGTAGTTACCGATTGGGATTATACCAGTTGGTAGAACGCCGGCCAATCCTTTTAGTCCGCGATGTCACCCGCTGAATTTGAACAGCCGCAAAACATCAATCGAAAGATCAAACAGGTGCGTGCACCCTTGCGAGCCTCCCACTCGATCCGCGAATTGCAGGATGAAGCCAGCGGTCACTCGCAATCCGTTCAACCCGCCGCTCCGCAACTGCGCGTCTTCGCAGATGCCGTGGTACGGCAATCGCAACCCACGGCTCTCGGCGTTCGAGATCACGCCGTCGCTCGACAGGTCGAAGCCGATCTTGATGTCGTGGATGCGGTCTTCCATCGCGCTTTCGCAGGCGAAGCCGTCCGGTTTCACCGTGATTGACAGACGTTTGTTGCGCCAGAAGACCCGCTGGTCGCCGGGTTTGGGAGTGTAAAGTTCAGAGCCGAAGCCGCATCGCACTTCCCTGGACGCGAACAACTCCGCGCTCTGGTCGCGGTAGGTGTAGCAGGAGTTGGCGAGGTCGGGCATGTAAGCTCGATCTTTCAACCAGGAGATGCGCGCAGCTTCGGACGCGTTACCAGCGATCGACGGAAACTGGGATTCAAATTCCGGTGGGAATTGATAAACCTGCTGCCCAACGCGCGCCATTTCGATGGCCAGGAACAGATGTTCGCCGCTGCCCGGCAAACCTCCCAGCGCGGCGTTTACGCTTTTGGAGAAGCCGCGCCCGATGCGCACGCCTTTGATGTTCGCGTATCGCTCGCACAAATCGGGATTGAATCGTTCGGCGTCGCCGGCGATTTGTTGCGCGCTGGCTTCGATGATCTCGTATTCCGGCGTGCGCAGTTTCCAGACGTGCTCGAACGCGAAGCGGTGGTCGCGCATCAGGCCGCGCACGAGAATCTCGCTGTCGGTGAGAACGTCTATCTCGGCCTCGAAAGTCCGCAGGTAATTCGATTGTGAGGGTGTGACTGAAAGTTCTATTGCCATTGTGGTTCAACCGCGTAATGGGGGTCAGGCGACTTTCGGGGCTTTCCAGGCTTTGCGGGCGCGGGAGAGCGGGGATTCCGGCTCGGCTTTGGAATCCGGTTCGGCTTCTCCCAGAAAAACATTCAGGCCGCGCATTGCGGCTCTGGCGTAAACCGGCGCGATGGCTTCGAGAAAATGCTCCGAGCCGCGCCAGAATGGGAAATTGCCCAGCCGTTTGGGCAACGCAGCCGACACAGGCGGCAGCCGCACTTCGCCGAAGAAATCGTCGGGCAATTTGCCGCCGCGCCAGAAGTTCTCGGCTCCGGCTTCGAGCGGCTCCGGCGGATGCGCGACCGTTTGCTCTTCCGCTTCGACCGCGGCTGGCGCCACGCCGGTTGCGCCGAGCAGTTTGGTGAATTCTTCGCGCGTCGAGCCGCGCAGCTTGAAGATCAGGAACGGATCGCGGTCGAATTCTTCGCCGAGCAGGTAGTATACCGCAGCGATGTGTTTGCACGGATTCGACCAGTCGGGGCAGGAACAATTTGTCTCCAGGTCGCGCAGCTTTTCGGGAAAGAGCGAAAGCTTCGCGCCGGTGAAAGCCTGCTCGATCTCCTGTGGCATTTCGCCCGCCAGCAGCTTGGCGGCGAAGATGGCCTGAGTCGAAAGCGCCTCGGCGAGTTTCTTCCAGTCGGCGTCCGAGAGCGTTTTGACTTTGATCGTGATGCTGTAAGGTTTTGGCGAGGAGCCTTGCACCTTCGCTTTGACCTCGCCCTTCGAGATGTCAATCGAAAGCACCTGGCCGCTGCGCGCGTAAGAACGCCCGCGACCGAGCCGCGCGCCGATGTTGAAGCTTTCGAGCGTGGCGATCCAGCGTTTAGCCCACCAGCTTTCGCCGAAGCTTCCGCGCTTGGATTGCGATTTGATCCCGCCTTTGGCTTTGATTCGCGGTTTCGGTTTGTAATATCCCCAGTCCCAGTAACTCATAACTAAATAAACTCCTTGCGCCACAAGCTGTGCGCTTCGATCCATTCAAAGCCTTCGGGATAAGGCTCGATCCATTCCAGCGAGTTGACGTCAACTTCGTATTTCTTGCCGTTGCGTTCACAGACCGCGAGCAGGCCATAGCCGCCTTTCGGCCAGATGAATTCGACGACCTTGACTTCTTCGCCGATGACTTTGGCGTGAAACGGGCACTCCACCCTTTCGGCTATCATCGTCAGCAGGCCGGAGTGCTGCTCGTGCTGGTCGTAACAATCAACCGTAGCCTCCTCGATCAAATTGAGGAGTTGTTTGCGTTTCTGGTGCTTGTCCATTTTGTCTCCTCGTTTGTGGTTGCGACTCGATTGTATCAGTACCGCGAGCGGTAGCGAGCGCGATCCCATCAACACGTCCACTGATCAGGTCACGCTCGCTACCGCTCGCAGTACTGATTACTCGCTGACCGCGTCTTTGCGCAGTGTGAACAATTCTTTGAGCTGTTCGGTCGAAAGCTCCGTCAACCAGTTTTCGCCCGCGCCCACGACGCTCGCCGCGATCTCTTTTTTGCGTTCGATCATCTCGTCAATCTTGTCTTCGAGCGTGCCGGCGCAGATGAATTTGTGAACCTGCACGTTGCGCGTCTGGCCGATGCGGAAGGCGCGGTCGGTCGCCTGATTTTCGACCGCCGGGTTCCACCACCGGTCGAAGTGAAAGACGTGATTGGCCGCCGTCAGGTTCAACCCCGTGCCGCCCGCTTTGAGCGAGAGCACGAAGACGCGCGGGCTGTCTCCGTCGCCGTTCGCCGTTTGGAATCTTTCGACCATCCGGTCGCGTTGTTTCTTCAGTGTCGCGCCGTGCAGGAACAGAACTTCGCGTCCGAACGTCTCCTGCAAATGCTTTTGAATTATCCCGCCCATCTCGGCGAATTGCGAGAAGACCAGCGCGCGGTCGCCTTCGGCCAGCGCCTCTTCCAACATCTCGGTCAAGCGCGCCAGTTTGCCCGAACGGCCCGGGATCGCCGAGTTGTCGCCCAGGAACTGCGCCGGATGGTTGCAGACCTGTTTGAGTTTCGAGAGCGCCGCCAGCACTGCGCCCCTACGTTGAATTCCTTCGGCGCCTTTGATCGATTTGATTGTGTCCTCAGCTACGGCGGCGTAGAGCGAAGCCTGCTCTTTGGTCAGCGTACAGAAGACCTTCATCTCGTTCTTCTCCGGCAAATCAGCGATGATTGTTTTGTCGGTCTTCAAGCGGCGCAGAATGAATGGGCCGGTCAATCGCTTCAATCGAGTAGCGGCTTCCGCGTCGCGCTGCGCCTGGATCGGCACGAAGAAGGTCCTCTTGAATTCACTCTGCGCTCCGAGAAAGCCCGGGTTCAGGAACTCCATAATCGCCCACAGATCGCCGACGTTGTTTTCGACCGGCGTGCCGGTGAGCGCGACGCGGTAATCGGATTTGAGCGAGCGGGCGGCGCGCGATTGTTTGGTTTCGGGATTCTTGATGTTCTGCGCTTCGTCCAAAATCACACCCGACCAGTCAACGTCTTTGAGAATCTCGAAATCGCGTTGCAGCAGCGGATAGCTCGAAACAACTATCGCGCTCTTCGCGGCTTCTTTTTTGAACGCTGCGCCTTTCGCGCGGGTGACACCGTGATGGACCATCACTGACAGATCGGGCGTGAAGCGGGCGGCTTCTTTCTGCCAGTTGTTGATCACCGAAGTCGGGCAGACAAGCAGCGTAGGGCGTTTACCATTCGCGCCCCATTCGCGTTCGATCAATGCCAGAGCCTGCACGGTCTTGCCCAATCCCATATCGTCGGCCAAACACGCGCCCAATCCCCACTGCTTCAAAAAACCCAGCCACGAATAACCGCGCGCCTGATAGGGCCGCAGCGTTCCGTGAAACTCTTCGGGCACTGGCAATTCTTCAAACGCTTTGCCGCCTTCCAACTGGGCCAGGAAATCGCCGATCCAGCCATCCGCCGTCACGCCGTCAAACGCCAATCCACCTGGCGTCTTCGCGCGCCCCAAAGCCATCTGCACAACATCACGCATCGTGGCTTTGTCTGTCGTCTTCTTCTTCCAGAAATCGAGCGCGGCTTGAATCTCATCGGCGTTCAATTGCACCCACTGGCCGCGCACCTGAACGAGCGGCGATTTCAGCCTGGCCAACGCTTCCAGTTCCTTGAGCGACAATTGCTCGCCGCCGAGCGCGACCTGCCAGTCGAATTCGACTATGCGGTCGAGCGTCAACCCGCTGCTGCCCTGCATCTTCGGGCTTTTGACGTTGGCGCGCATGCTCAACCGCAGCTTGGTTCCCTTGCGCGTCCACCACGCGGGCAACAGCACGCCGTAACCCGCCTGTTCCAAAAGCCAAGCCTTCTCGACCAGGAACTCGTGCGCGCCTGTGGCGTCAAGCTCGTAACCGCCGGGCGCAGCCGCTTTCAGGCTCCGCTCGATCTGCGGGCTCAAGCCTGCGGCCTGTCCCAAAGTCGAGAGCAGATATTCGCGCGGCTCGAACTGGCCGCGTTTGAGCGCTGTGGCCACGCGCCCTTTCGGTTTCCAGGCGTCGGCGACGGGAACGAGCAGGCTCGGATCGTCAGCGGCCTGTAACAAATAACGCACATACCAATCCGGCGTCTTGTCAGGCTCTTCTAAACGGAAGCACAAGCGGAACGGCGCCGCAGCCGAGACCGAGATCGGGCGCCGCCAATCACGTACCTGCCCGGCCAAGGCGTCCATCTCCTTCGCCGCGCCTTCCATCACGCCATCTGCTGATCGCAGCGCGTGGAGCCAATAGTCGTGTACGGTCTCGAAAGACGACGCCTTCCTTGAAGAGACGGCTGAGCCGGAACGCGCGAGGTAATCAACCACCTCGCCGATAAATGATTCGAGCGCGGAAATCGGAGAAACGTCTGGCGGCGTTTCAACTCCACTCGGAGTAAGCGCGCGGCAAGCCTGCGGCATCGTCTTGGCGAGTTGTCGCACCCGCTGCGCATCGGCTCCGGCGAAAACCGGCTCCCAGCGCGCGCGATAAAAATCCTCGACTGCCTCAAGACTGGGCAGAAACTGTTCGCGCGCCACCATCGCGCCGCCTAAACGCATCGCCGCCGCCCAGAAGTCAAGGTCGCGTCCGGCGATCACCCCCTGCGCCAACGTCTCGCGCTCCACACACAAACAGAGCAGACCGACCGCTTCAGCCGTGCTGAGCGGAATGGCCGACACTGTCCACGGCGCGATCACAACTTTAGCAACGGACGACGGCGGCTCGGCAATGAGCGCGCTCGAAGCGACGGGTTGGTCATCCACCGTTGGCGTCCAGGCGGTCGCCTTCTCAACATCGCCCGCGCCCATCTTCAAGCCAAAGGCGACCTCGCCCAACGCAGCCAGCAAACCTTCGGCGCCGGCGTCGAAGGGCAGCGTCTGCGCTTTCTGCGAATTCGACCGAGCGGCGGACTTCCGCCCGCGCCGCGCGGACTGATCAGCCGCAGCTTCCGCCGACGCCTCGCCCCACAACCAGAGTTGGTGGTCGAGAAACCCAGCATGCAAAATGATCATCGTGGGATACCTTCGTCGTAATTGGAATGCGCTCGTTTGATACGTGAGCAGTCTAGCAAAATTCGCAGGTCAAATCATCCTGGGCGTTGCGCGCCAGCTCTGGTCAGCAATCGCTCGACGTTGCGGAACAGTATCTTTTCGCGTTCTTCCGCCGTCAGAAAAGCGTTCTTCACTCGCGCGATCACCGCCGAAGGCTCATTGATCGTGAAGTCCGAGCCGTAGAGCACACGGTCGGCGCCGATCTCCTTGACCGCTTTTTCCAATATCCCGACCCGCTCGATGCCCGATCCTGAGAGGTCAATGTGAGTGTTCTTGTGTTTGGCGACGATTTCGATGCGGGCGAAGATGTCGTCGCGGCTGCCGCCGAGATGCGGGAAGACGATGGTAGTTTCAGGGAAATTCCTGGCCAGATATTCCATCTCGCGCGTGTTGGCGTGGATTTGAACGACCAGGTTTAGTTTCGTCGCCAGTTCCATCACCGCAGTCCATTCGGGGGTCTCGTAATGGTAGCCGGTCATGTAATTGCAAAACTCTCCGAGCCAGACAAAGCCGAGCTGCTTGTGGCAGTGCTCGATCTCGCGGAGCGCCTCGTCAATCCGGAAGGGAGTGATCACGCAGCTTCCGCGAAAGCGGCCTTTGTAACGCTCCACGTACTTCGCCACCTCGCGGTTCCCGTTGCGGTAATCGTCCGGGCCTTTGGCTTTGTTGCTCCACGAAGAAGAGATGACGCCGCGCCGCACGCCGCATTTGTCGAGGTAAGCGACGAACTCCGGCATGTTCCGCGTGACGAGGTTCCACTGGAAATTCTCGCCATTGTCGCTGGGGATGTGGAGGTGGGCGTCGAATATCCCACGGCGCGTCTCCACTTGCGCTTCGGTTGACAGCGGCTCGCCGATGACCAAGTCGGCCAGCGCGATCAGGCCTGCCTGAAGCATTTGTCTGCGGTGGAAATGAGACATATTCGAGACTCCGATTGGTGTGTTCCGCCTTCAGGCGGGCCGCCACGGCTCAGATCTGTGACGGCCCGCCTGAAGGCGGAACTCCAAACACCAATATTGATTTAACGCGCCGCCGTCGCGCCGTTCGGCTTCAGCCACTGATCGAACCAATCGAGGAAGGTCTTGTACCAAAGCTCGCTGTTCTGCGGCTTCAGAATCCAGTGACCTTCGTCGGGGTAATAGAGCAGCTTCGATGGCACGCCTTTGCGTTGCAGCGCAGTGAACAATTGCAAGCCTTCGCCGACGGGCACGCGGTAATCCAGTTCGCCGTGGATGACCAGCGTCGGCGTTTTGAAGTTCTTTGCGTAAAGATGCGGCGACCATTTTGTGTAAAGCTCGGGGTTGTCCCACGGATTGCCATTGAATTCCCACTCGGTGAACCACAATTCTTCGGTCGCGCCGTACATGCTCGTCAGGTTGTAAACGCCGGCGTGCGAAACCAGAGCCTTGAAACGGTTCGTGTGGCCGAGAATCCAGTTGACCATGTACCCGCCGTATGAACCGCCCGCTGCGCCGATGCGGTTCGGATCAACGTAACCGAGCTTGACGACGTGATCCACGCCTTTCATCAAATCTTCGTAAACCGCGCCGCCCCAATCGCCGCTGATCTGTTCGGTGAAGGCCTGGCCGTAGCCGGTCGAACCGTGCGGGTTGATCATGGCGATCACGTAACCGCGCGAGGCGAACATCTGCGCGTTCCAGCGGTAACTCCACGAGTCAAACCACGCGCCCTGCGGCCCGCCGTGGATCAACAGGATCATCGGATATTTTTTCGACTTGTCGAATTGCGGCGGCTTGACGATGAAGCCGTGGACCTTCGCGTTCCGCGCGCCAGCGTACTCGAAATCCTCAGCCGGGTTGATATCCAGTTGCGCCAGCAGGTTGGCGTTCGTCCGCGTCAGTGGCGTCGCGCCCGCGCCATCGGTTTTCGAGGTGAATACTTCGGCGGGCATCATTAAGCTCGAACGCATGAACGCGAACGTCTTGCCGTCGGCGGAGAGCGTTAGGCTATTGCTGGCCGAGTTCGTGATCAACGGCTTCGATCCGCCATTGATCGAGAAAACTCCGAGCCATTCGCGCCCGCGCTCTTCGGCGGCGACGTAGAGGTTCTGGCTGTCGGGCGACCAGACCAGCTCGGCCACCCAGCGGTCGAAATTGGTCGAAAGCTCTTTCGACGTTCCCGCCTTGCGGCCGTAGAGCATCAATCGAAAACGATCCGACTCATAGCCCCGGCGCAACTGCGAGCGATAAGCGATCCAGCGCCCGTCGGGCGAGTAGCGCGGCGTGGTGTCGGAGCCGGTGTTATTGCCCGTGATCCGTTTCGCTTCGCCGCCGTTCACCGGGACAACGAACAGGTCGTTGTTCGTGCTCAGCGCCTCGTCTTTATCGGTGTTGCGCGCGAAGACGATCTCGGTGGAATCGGGCGAGAAGTCGAACGCGGTCGGATCGCCCAAACTGAACGGCGGAACGTCGTAATCGCCAGGCGTTAAATCTTTCGGATCGCCGCCTTCGCTCGAAACCACGAACAGGTGCGAGCGTTTGCCGCGACTGAACGAATCCCAGTGGCGGAAGAGCAGCCGGTCGGCGACAACAGCTTTGACCTTGCCCTTCTCTTCGGCCTCGTTGCGGTTGGCGACGCAGTTCAAGGTCTGGCAATCGGAGTAGACCTCGGTCGTGAAGGCGAACAGCTTGCCGTTCGGCGACCAGATGAATTCGCCGACGCCTCCGGGCGCGCTGGTGATTTTGCGCGGATTCGATCCATCAGCGTTGGCTACGTAAATCTGCGGCGCGCCGTCGCGAGTCGAAAGAAACGCCAACGATTTGCCGTCGGCTGACCAGCGCGGCGAATAATCGTTCTTGTCGGAAGTGATCAATTGCTGCGGCGAGCCGCCGGTCGTCGCCACAACCCAGATGCTGCGTTTGCTGCGGTTGAGATTCTTGTCAACGTCCGAGACTATGTAAGCGACGCGCGCGCCGTCGGGCGAAATTTGCGCATCGGCGAGGCGTTTGACCGCCATCAGGTCGTCGAACGTCATCGGGCGCTTCGACTGCGCGATTGCCGCGAAACTCAGCAGAGTTGCGACAAACAGCGAAAGCGCGAGTTTGAGCGAAGATTTCATAGGCTTCTCCTGTTTTTTTGCGAAAATGTTATCCGTGCGGTTGCGCGATTATAGCACTCACCCCAATAATTCCGCGCATCGCGGTAAGAACAAACTGGTCTCTCATTCACAAATAGAAGATCACGAACAGAAAGGACGTGTGGCGAGATGCGAATCACGATTGCCACGTGATGTGGGATTTGAATGGGCGTGGGAGCGAACCGTGAGAGAAGATGGCGCAATCGCAAGGGCGTTAGGAGGCCGGTTCCCGGTTACTTCCCTTGCTGTTGCGCGCGTGTTTCTCTCTCTTGCCGCTGCGCGCGCAGTTCCTTGTTGAGTTCATCGAGGTTTCGCTCTACGCGCTCCATTCTTTTTTCAAGTTGCTCGACGTTTCGGTTGATGGCATTTGTCTGGAAGTACAAACCACCGGCTATGGTGAGACACAGAGTGATCACAATCGCAGCGATTTGCAATGTAGATTGGCGGTTGGACGCTGAAACGATTTTATCAATCTGCTGCATATTGCCACGCAGTTCCGCAATCTCTATGGCTTGAGTTTCTTGCCGCTGTCGCAATTCACTGAATTCGGGATTGATCGTACCATTCATAACCGTTCTCCTTTTCGGCTCATCTGCCCAAGATAGTAGCCAGTATATCGAATAACCGCAATGGAATCTTTCACATTGTTACGGAGGAACAAACAAATGAAACCGGCCCTGATTCTTCGATCATCATTGTTGATCTGCGCGCTCGCCACCGTTGCGATCATCGTTTCATCGAACGACGCAAGCTCGGCTCTGAGCGAAATCAGAATCCTGCGATACCAGCCCGTCCCGATGCGCGACGGCGTGAAGCTTTACGCCGATGTTTATCTCCCGCGAGCCGAAGGTCGTTACCCGACTCTGGTCGTCCGCACGCCTTACGGCGTTCAACGCGACGGCGTCCACGAGACGATGATCAAATTCGCCCAGCGCGGTTACGCCGTCGTGATGAACGACACGCGCGGGCGCTACGAATCGGAAGGCCAGTGGGAGCCATTCCGCACCGAAGCCAAAGATGGTTACGACACCATCCAGTGGGCGTCGAAGCAACCCTGGTCGAACGGTAAGGTCGCTACGCAGGGCGGGTCTTATCTTGGTCACGTGCAGTGGCGCGCCGGAAGTTTGCAGCCACCAAATCTGGTCGCTATGTTCCCGGCGGTAGCTTCGACCAACATCTATGGCAATTGGATCACGCACGGCGGCGCGTTCCGGTTGTCATTCAACTACGGCTGGGGCGTGGTGCGGATGCCGAACCGGATTATGTTGCCGCAATACTGGCACACTGAGAAATACTCCCCGGAAGAGTTGCAGTACGACACGATCCTCAAACATCTGCCGCTCAAAGACGGCGATCTGCAGAGCGCAGGCTACGCGGTGAAGCATTACCGCGATTGGCTGGCGCATCCGGGTTATGACGATTACTGGCGGGAGATCAGCGACGAAGAGCATTTCTCGAAGATCAACGTGCCCGTCCACACCAGCGGCGGATGGTTCGACATCTTCGTCCAGGGAACGATCAATGGCTTCGTCGGAGTGCGCAAACAGGGCGCGAATGAAAAAGCTCGGCGCGAAACCAAGATGATCATCGGCGCGTGGGGCCACGGTCCGTCACAGAAATTCGGTGACGTGGACTTCGGCCCGCAGAACATGCGCGTCCAGTTCGACCGCGAGCTTCGTTGGTTCGACCATTACCTCAAAGGCGTTGACAACGGCATTGACCGCGAGCCGCCGGTCGAGATTTTTTACATGGGGATCAATCAATGGCGGCACGAGCAGGATTGGCCGATTCCGGGAACGAAGTACACGCCGTACTACATCGCCAGCGGTGGCTCAGCGAACAGTGACAAAGGCAATGGCGGTTTGAGCGCCAGCCAACCTTCGGGCGCGGCGAGCGATCAGTTCGAGTACGATCCGAACAATCCTGTTCCGACCGTCGGCGGCAACAATTGCTGCGGCACGCCCACGCTAGCTGGGCCGAAAGACCAGCGCGCGGTCGAAAGCCGCAAAGACATTCTGGTCTACACTGGCCAACCGCTCGATCAACCGCTGGCCATCGCCGGGCCGGTTAAGATGAAACTGTTCGCTTCGACCGACGGCCCCGACACTGACTGGGTCGTGAAGCTGATTGACGTTCACCCGAACGGGTTTTCGATGAACATCGCCGAAGGCATCCTGCGCGCGCGTTATCGCAAAGGAACGGACAAGATGGAGTTGTTGAAGCCGAACGAAGTTTACGAATTCGAGGTTGATCTGGTGGGAACCGCGAATGTGTTTCTACCCGGGCATCGGATTCGCGTGGACGTCACCAGCAGCCACTTCCCGCAATTCGACCGCAATCCGAATACGGGCGAAGCGTTCGGATCATCGAGCAAAGTCCGGGTGGCGAAGCAGACGATCTATCACAACGCCGCGCGCCCGTCACACATCGTGTTGCCGGTTGTGGCGGCGCCCAACGGAAAATGAGGGTCAGGATTATTATCCTTCGGGTTTCTGCATTTGGGACTGTTTCCACCGCAGATCGCGATCGAGCATTCCTTGGATAACTTTTTCAGGCGGCAGGCGAAAACTTGTCTGCCTCATTTTGTCGATGGCTTCCGGCAGGTCGAGCAAGTTTTTCCGCGCGGCCTGCTCAAGGATGGCGAATGTGGGGATGATCCGAATGTTGTGGCGCCGCGCTTCTATCGTTGCGCCTCTATCATCGAGCAGGACGGCGTCTGCCTTCAGTTCGAGCGCCAGCGCAAAGGCTTCGAATTCTCCGTTGCCGATCACCTTTTGTGGAGTGAAGAGAGCGGTATTGGCGCGCCGCAATTCGAGCCAGGTGGGGCGCGATTGAATCCAGTCCTTTACCTTCCGCGGCGTGCTTGGGTCACGCAACTCGATGATCACGGCCGGCGGAATGATGATTTGGTTGAAGAGATTTGGCAGGAGATCAATCTCTTCAATTTCAACCAGGTAATGGATTGGGGTGGTGTCGGAGACAACGATCATTGGCGGTTTAAGAGCGCGGAGAGAGCGGCGCTGTCTCTTTCCAGGTCTTCGAGCGTGTAGTTGCTGCGCACATCGTGCTGCTTGAAGAACTCGTATAATTCCACTCTGCTCTTGAACCCGAGGATCTCCATTACTTGCCGCTCCGTGATCAGATCCGCCTCGTGCGCTTTGATCACGGCGAATTCCAAAAGGCGGCGCGAGAGCGGCTGGTTGCTGCCGTTCTGCAAATCTGCGACAACGTCGTCAGGAATGGTCAATGTCACTTCCATTATTGTCACCTCCGTTCCAAGCATATACCGGCTTGGGCGGGAGCGGCAATCGCCAAGATGAAGCGTGAAGGCAAAGAGGCAGACTGTCTCTTTGCCCTCTCACTAACGGTTATTTCTCCATCAGCAAACGACCGAACGCTTCCGGCACGTGGTAATTGTCGGCGTTGGTCGGTTGCCACGCGATGCGTTTGCGGTTGGGCGGCGGCCCTTGGAAGCGGTAGAAATTGATGCGCAAATCCTGGCCGGCTTGTGGCTTTCGTTTGTCGATCTTGTCTACGGGGATGCGCATCTCGCCGTACCAGATTTTGTCTTTTTCGTTGATGCGCGCTTTGACCTCGAAGCCGGAATTCCATTGCCAGTTGTGATTGGGCGGGTCGGAGTTGCGGTCAATGTCCAGGTCGACCCATTCGCCGTGCGGCGAGACCTGGAATTCGGTGTAGCGTTTGATGTTTTGAAAATCCGAGCCGATGAAGACTTCCGAAACATCCCACTCCCAGAGCCGGTTGGTTTCGGTCGTGGTTGACGGGTTCGGCTTTGAATAAAGCTGTTCGTATGGGCAGATGAAAAGCAGGTAGAGGTTTTTGTCGCTCCAGCGCGAGCGAATCTCGGTCTTGTGGCCGGGCGTCACGTCGCCACGCGGCCCGCGTTCGGCGGTCACGCCTTTGACCGACTTCCACTCTTTCGAGTTCGGATCGGCGCTGAGCGCGAAGTCGGATTTCGAGTAGAAGCTCTTGATCGTTTTGGAATCGTCCTGAGCGGTGGTCTTGATCGAACAGACGCAGAGCAGAGCTGCTGCAATCGAAAGCAGAATCTTTTTCATAGTCTTTTCCCCAAAGTTGTTAAGGTTGATTTGCCAGCGCATCATGCCTTCATCAATGCGATTTGTCATCATTTTGCCGGTTTTGTTGGTCGCCGCAGGTACCGCAGACTGTCTAGTCTGCGGAGGTCTTCGCTACTCAACAATTGACGGAACACGAGCGCTTTTCACCGAGGCGCGAGTTGCTCCTGGTGTTTCGAGACGCCAAGCCATCCGCAGACTGGACAGTCTGCGGTACGAAGCCCGCGAGACGGTTCGTTACGAAGACAGCCGCGTCTCGATGGCCTGCGTTTATTCGATTGTAATTTACGGACACGATCTGGCGCAGCTTCGACAAACTGCGAACGCCGCCTTCGATGAAGTTGATCGGATTGACCGGTTGATGAGCCATTACAAAAAAGAGAGCGAGCTTTCGCGCGTCAATCGGGAGGCTGCTCACTCGCCAGTGAAGGTCGAGTCTGAGCTGTTTGACTTCATCGCCGAATGTTTGCCTTACAGCCGCGAATCGGACGGCGCGTTCGACATTACGGTCGGCCCGCTGATGAAAGCCTGGGGCTTCTTTCGCGGCGAAGGGCGATTGCCGTCGGACGTTGAGTTGAATGAAGCGAGAGGTCGCATCGGTTATCAGCGCGTGATTTTGAATCCGAAAGAGCGGACGATCTTTTTCGACCGACCGGGCGTCGAGCTTGATCTGGGCGGGATCGCCAAAGGCTACGCGGTGGATCGCGCGGTCGCGCTGCTTAAACAACAAGGCGTCAACAGCGCGCTCGTCAGCGCGGGCGGCAGCACGATTTATGGCCTGGGTTCGCCGCCCGGCAAAGCCGCCTGGGAGGTCGAGGTTCAAGACCCGGTTGATCACGGCAAGATCGCGACCACAGTTCGATTGAAAGACCAGGCGCTGTCGGTATCGGGAAGCTATGAGAAATTTTTTGAGCTTGAGGGCATCCGCTATTCGCACGTGATGGACCCGCGCACGGGACGGCCTGTTCAAGGCGTTTTGAGCGTCGCGGTTATCACCGGCAATGGAGTGGATGGCGATGCGCTCGACAATATTTTTTACGTGCTGGGAGTCGAACGCAGCAAAACTTATTTGAAGAAGTTTTCCGCAAGCGAAGTTATCTTCTTCTTGCCCGAAACAGGTGGGCAGTGGAGGATGGTTCGGTTGCCAGGAGAAAAATGATGAACAGGCAAACCATCAAATCACTGGTATTGATCTGCGTCGCGTTAATCGCGATTGCGTTGCGCGCGGATCGCCAAGTCGCGGCAGACGACAAAGACAAAGTCAGCTTCAACCGCGACATCCGCCCGATCTTTTCCGACACCTGTTACCGCTGTCACGGCCCCGACAAAAACGCGCGCCAGGCCGGATTGCGGCTCGACATCCGCGAAGAAGCGACGAAGAAGACCAAGTCCGGCGTGATCCCGATTGTTCCGGGCAAGCCAGAAGAGAGCGAGATCGTCCGTCGCATCTTCTCGACCGAAGAGTACGAGGCGATGCCGCCGAAAGAAGCTCACAAAACTCTTTCGGCGAAACAGAAGGAAACGATCAAACGCTGGGTGGCCGAAGGCGCTGTTTACGAAGGCCACTGGGCGTACCAGCCAGTGAGGCGTCCCGACGTTCCTGCGTTGGCGAATGGCGCGCCGATTCGCAATCCGATTGACGCGTTTATTCAAGCCCGATTGGCGCAGGAAGAGTTGAAACCTTCGCCCGAAGCCGACCGCCGGACGCTGATTCGTCGCGTGACGCTCGATCTGACCGGATTGCCGCCGACGCCGCAGGAGATCGCCGCATTCGTCAGCGACAAATCGCCGGACGCTTACGAAAAGCTGGTGGATCGTTTGCTCTCGTCGCCGCGTTACGCCGAAAAGCAAACGATGCATTGGCTCGACGCTGTGCGCTACGGCGACACCGCCGGGTTTCACGGCGACAACTCGATGCCCGCGTGGCCTTACCGCGATTACGTCTTGCGCGCGTTCCGCGACAACAAACCTTTCGATCAATTCACGCGCGAACAGATCGCCGGAGACCTGCTGCCCGACGCGAGCGCGGAGCAGAAGGTCGCGTCGGCTTACAATCGCTTGAACCGCGTTTCGGCTGAAGGCGGCTTGCAGCCCAAAGAGTATCTGGCCAAATACGCCGCCGACCGCGTGCGCACGACGAGCGGCGTCTGGCTGGGCGCGACGATGGGTTGCGCCGAATGCCACGATCACAAATTCGATCCGATCCTGACGAAAGATTTCTATTCGATGAAGGCTTTCTTCGCCGACATCAAAGAGACTGGCCTGGTGCCCGACCGCGGCCGCAACGCCTGGGGAAGCAAGCTCGCGCTGCCGAGCGAAGAACAGCAGCGCCGCCTCGATGATTTGACGCGGCAGTTGGAACAGACGCAGGCCGAGTTGGAAGAGAAAGCGCAGAGTCTCGCCGTGCGCCGCGCCGAATGGGAGAAGCAAACACTGAACGCTTATAACGCGGGCAATTTGGAATGGAAGATTCAACGTCCGTTTGAACCATCGGCTTCCAAAGGCGTGACACTGACGGTTTATAACAACGAACCGCTGGTCGTCACCCAATATCGCCGTGGCACTTTGATCACAGAAGAGATCATCGGCGACGGCCTGGTCGTTGTGGGCGGCGCCAATCCCGACAACGACACTTACACAGTCAAACTCAAACCCGGCGTGGGCGAATGGACTGCGCTCGGCATCGAGGTCGTCCAGGACGAGAGTTTGCCCGGAGATCGTTTCGCGCGTGGCGGCGACCGTTTTGTTCTGACCGAAGTCGAAGCCGGTCTGTCGAAGATCGAGGATCGAGGATCGAGGATCGAAGATCGAGGATTGAGCGAAAATCGAAGTGGCGATCCTCGATCCTCGATCCTCGATCCTCGATCCTCGATCCGCTTTGTCCTGGCGACGACCGACAAGTTTGGCGAGCAGATAGAGAATCACGCGATGAACGCGATTGATGGAAACCCGAAGACCGGCTGGGGCGTGACCTTCGGCGATCAACGCAGCGCCTTCATCGCTTTGCGATTCGCGCAGAAAATCAAAACCCAGGCCGATTCGGTCATCACCGTTCGGCTGCGGCACGATTCAGACTGGCGCAAAGCGACGATCGGGCGGTTCCGGTTGGCGCTGGCGAGCGCGGAGCACGTCTGGCCCGACCACCAGATCAAGGCCGACAGGCCATTGCGTGGTTTGCCGGCCGACGTGTTGACGGCTTTGCAAACGGCGGAAGCGCAACGCAGCGAGCCTCAGAAGAAGACTATCCTGAACCACTTCAAATGGGCGTCGCCGGAATTGGAGCCGTTGGTCGCGCGCGCCGCCAGGCTCGAAGCCGGTCTGGATCTGCTCGAAGCCGAAATCCCGCGCGTTGTGATCACCGAAACAACGGCGCCGCGCGAAACCCGTGTGCTTCGGCGCGGCAACTTTTTGGACGAATCGGGCGAAGTCGTCCAGCCGGCGATCCCGGTGGTCTTCGGCAGACTCGACACGGCGAATGCCCACTCCACTCGACTCGATCTGGCAAACTGGATCGTGTCAAAAGACAATCCGATGACCGCTCGTGTTTTCGTCAATCGCCTGTGGCGGCAGTTTTTCGGAACGGGATTGTCAAAAGTTCTCGACGATCTCGGCTCGCAGGGCGAATGGCCGACGCATCCCGAACTGCTCGATTGGCTGGCGAGCGAATTTGTGAATCCGACGGGGCGACGGGGCAACGGGGTGACGGGGCGGGAAAATGACAATCCGCAATCCGCAATCCGCAATCCGCAATCGAACGGTTGGGATGTGAAGCGCGTCATCCGTTTGATCGTCACCAGCCACACTTACCGCCAATCATCGCTCAACGATCCACGGCTGGATGAGCGTGACCCCGGCAACCGTTTGCTGGCGCGTCAGAGCCGGTTCCGAGTCGACGCTGAAACAGTGCGCGACATCGCGTTGGCTGTTTCCGGCTTGCTGGTCGAGAAATTCGGTGGACCTTCGGTCAGACCGTATCAGCCCGAAGGCTATTTGCTCGCGTTGAACTTTCCGAAGCGCGATTATTCGGCGGGGCGCGGCGATGACCTCTACCGGCGCGGGCTTTACACGCATTGGCAGAGGACTTTCCTGCATCCGAGCCTGATGACGTTCGACGCTCCGTCACGCGAAGAGTGCGCGATCAACCGCGTCAACTCCAACACGCCGCTCCAGGCGCTGGTCCTGCTCAACGATCCAATCTTCGTCGAAGCCGCGCGGGTCTTCGCTCAAAACACCCTGAATCAGGGCGGGCCTAGCCTGAACGCGCGGATCAGTTGGGCGTTCGAGCGAGGCGCCGGTCGTAAGCCGAAGGCGAATGAACTCCGCGTACTGAACGATCTTTACCGCAAGAGCCTGATTCGCTTTCAGCGCGATCCGGCGTCGGCGCGCGAGCTGGTGAGCGTCGGCGACGCGCCGATGGCGAATCAGACCAGCGTCGTGAGGTTGGGCGCAATGATGACCGTGGCGCGCGCCATCCTGAACCTGCACGAAACGATCACCAGGAATTGATCGAGGAGTTGATCGGGAAAATGAAGCTCGTGATCTTCGACATTGACGGAACGCTGACGCAGACCAACCGCGTGGACGAAATCTGCTTCCTGCGCGCGCTGGCCGAAACGCACGGCATCGTTAACGCAAGCCCGCATTGGGAGACATGCCCGCACGTCAGCGATTCGGGCATGACTCAGCATCTGTTCCAGCGGCTGTTCGGACGCGACGCGCGCGATGATGAATCGCACGCAATCAAGAACCGGCTGGTTGACCTGCTCGAAGAACATCACCGGATTGACCAGTCGTTCTTCGCCGAAATTCCGGGCGCGGCTGAGACGTTCAATCAACGCGCGCAGAGCCGCGGCTGGGCGAGAGCGATTGCGACCGGCTGCTGGCAGCCATCGGCTGAGATGAAGTTGCGAGCCGCGAGCATCAACTGCGAAGGAGTCCCGGCTGGGTTCGCCGAAGACGGCGTGGCGCGCGAAGCGATTGTCAGCGCGGCTATCGCGCGTTCGCGCGTTTCTTACCGCCGCGAGACCTTTGATCGAATCGTCTCGGTGGGCGACGGCGTCTGGGATGTCCGAACGGCGGCGCGACTCGGGCTGGCTTTTGTTGGCGTGGGCAGCGGATCGCGCGCAGGGACGCTTCGTGAAGCCGGAGCCAAACACGTCATCTCCGATTTTGAAGACGTGGATCGCTTCTTTGCTTCGCTTGAGGAAGCCGAAATTCCTGCTCCTTGACGCGCGCGGAACTGTTTCGACCGGATAGTGAAGGGAGAGCCGATTCGACGAGACTCTGGAGGTGATATTGCAATGGATACAACGATGAGTTATGCGGACATTTTGACCAAAGTCATGCGGGACGAGGAACGGTTTCAGCCCAGCTTTGTGCGGGTCAAAATCGTGCCCGTTTGCGACCTGACCAGCGGGCAGTTCCTACTGGTGGCGGTGGGCTGGGAAGGACGGCGGCGTGTGGATAACATCCTCTTCCACGCGCAACTGATTGACGGACAAGTCATCATCGAAAGAGATATGACCGAAGAAGGATTGAAGCCGGCGTTAATCGAAGCGGGCATCCGTGAAGAAGACTTCCTGTCAGATAGAGACCACAACTACGCCGAAGCCGAGCAGATTGCCGCCTGAGCCGGATCAATCCGCGGACTTCGTTCACTGGCCTTTGATTTCCTTTCGCAGATCGCGACCGAATCCTTCAAGCTGTTCGATGGTCGCTCGAATGTCGTCTTCGGTCGTGCGTGGGTTGATCGTGCAAAAGCGCATCACAGTCTGGCCTCTGAGCGAAGTTGAGTTGGCGAACGCGAAACCGTCTTTGGCCATCGCTTCGACCATCCGGCGGTGGATTTCGTTGATCTCACTCTCCGAGCATTCTTCCGCGACAAAGCGGAACGTGACGATACCGAATGTGGCCGGAGTGACGATTCGCCAGCATTCGGATTGGCGCAGGACGCTTTCGGCGAATTCAGCCAGCTCGAAGCCGTGGTTGATCGCTTCGCGGAACGCGGCGGCGCCGAAGGTTTTGATCGAAAGCCAGAGTTTCAAGGCACGGAAGCCGCGGGTCAGTTGAACGCCGTAATCGTAGTAGTTGATCTCTTCGTCCTCCGCGCGTTTGGTGTCTTCCAGGTACTCGGCCATCGTGTGGAAGGTCTTTTTGAGCAACCGCGCGTCGCGCGCGAGTACACAACCGATCTCAAAAGGCTGGAAGAACCATTTGTGCGGATCGAGCGAGAGTGAGTCGGCGCGTTCGATTCCCTCCAGAAGTTTCTTGCCCCTTTCGCTCAAGCAGGCCGCCGCGCCGTAAGCTCCGTCAACGTGCAGCCACAGATTCTGGCTGGCGCAAAAATCAGCCAATTCATTCAGCGGATCAATCGCTCCGGTGTTGGTCGTTCCCGCGTTGGCGATGACGCAGAACGGCTGTTTGCCATTAGCGCGGTCTTCGGTGACGGCTTGCCGCAGCGATTCAAGCGGCAAACGAAGCTCATCGTCTGAAGGCAGCTTGCGAATTTGCTCAGGCGCGAATCCGAGCACGCGCAGCGCCTTCTCGACTGAATTGTGAGTTTGATCGGAAAAGTAAACGACTGGGTTCTCGCTTCGATCATTGAGCTTGGCGCGGCGCGCGGTGGCCAGCGCCGTCAGGTTCGCCATCGAACCGCCCGAAACGAAAAGCCCACCGGCGGTTTCGGGCAATCCGCACATCTCGCGTAGCCAATCAATCGTGACCAATTCGATTTGCGTAGTCCCTGAGCCTTCCAGCCAGTTGCCGGCGAATGGATTGAACCCGGCGGCCAGCGCGTCGGCCATCACGCTGACGAAATTGCTTGGACTCGGAATGAAGGCGAAGAAGCGCGGATGTTGAACGTGGCCGATGTTCGACCAGACATCGCGCTGCAATTGATCGAGCAGGGCCTGAACATCGGCTGGTTGTTCGGGCAACGGCTCGCGCAAGCGCGCTTCGAGTTCGGCGCGCGGCGAGACTCGCATCACAGGTTTTTCAGCCAGAGTTTCAAAATGCTCGACGATCCGGTCAACAACGTGATAGCCGAGTTGGCGCATCTCGTCGCGGGACAACTGGAGTTTGCTGTTGATAGACACGCGAATAACTCCCCCTCCGATATTACGGCCACTGCGGTTTTCTGGCGCCAACCCAATCATCTGTTCTGAAGTTTGGGCTTTCTCAGATGGCGCGAAAAATAGCGGCTTAGCTTCAACAAAGTCTATACGTATCTCTACGTGTTTTTACGTCGAGACAGTTTTATCCTTCGCCGCCGCTCTGAATCTCAAGCGTCAAATGATGTAAAACGAAGTGGATGGTTATGGGGGAATTGTACGTAGCTGTAATTGCAAATCTTACCGGCGCCTGTGACCGGAGGGGGGATGTCTGGTTGAATGCAGGCTTTGAATATCGGCGGAAGTTCGAATCACCTTTAGGCTATCCACCCGCCGCCGACAATCACATCGCCGTCGTAAAATACCGCCGCCTGCCCCGGCGTCACCGCGCGCTGGGCTTCATCAAACGTCACGACCACCGACCCGTCTTCACGCTTCGACACCGTCGCCGGAGCTTCATCAGCGCGCGAGCGGATTTTGACCGTCACTCGGATCGGTTCAGTCAAATCCGCAATCGCAATCCAATTGAGGCGCTCAACCGTCATCTCCCGCTTCAACAGGTCGTCGCTCGATCCGACGACCACGCGGTTGTTCTTCGCGTCAACCTGCACGACGTAAAGCGGGTCGGGCGATGAGACGCCAATCCCGCGCCGCTGGCCTACGGTGTAGCGGTGAATGCCCTGATGCTGGCCGACCACTTCGCCGCTCGTCGTGACGATGTCGCCCGGAGCGAGTTTTGATGAATCAAGCGCGTTGACCTGAACCAAAGGTTGATTCAGCACCGGCAGATCGTTCTCGCTTGTCCGCTTCTCTTTGTCCTCTTCCAGATAGCGTTCGATGAACTGCGCGTAATTGCCGTCGGGGATGAAACAAATCTCCTGGCTTTCGGGCTTCTGCGCCGTGGGCAATCCAGCGGCGGCGGCGATGGCGCGCACCTCTTCCTTCGTCATTTCGCCGAGCGGGAACAGCGCGTAACTCAACTGCTCCTGCGTCAGCTCAAACAGGAAGTAGGACTGATCCTTCGCTCGATTCACGGCGCGCAGCAACAGCCAGCGACCGAGCTCTTCGTCAAACTCCACGCGGGCGTAATGGCCGGTGGCGACTTTCCCGGCGTCGGCGGTCTTCGCCAACTCGACCAGCTTGTCGAATTTCAAAAACGAATTGCAGGCGACGCAGGGGCTGGGTGTCAGGCCGTTTAAATATTTCGTCACGAACGGGCGCACGACATCGCGCTCGAATTCGTCCTCGAGATTAACGACGTAAAACGGGAAGCCGAGCTTCACCGCGACCGTGCGCGCGTCGTACAAATCATCGAGCGAGCAGCAACGTGAGGGCAAAGGTTCGCCGTCCGGCCCGACGTTGATGCGCCGCTGGTTCCAAAGCTGCATCGAAAATCCGACCAGATCGTGACCCTGATTTTTCAGTAAAGCGGCGGCGGTCGAACTGTCCACGCCGCCACTCATTGCGACTGCGATCATAAAACTCCTTCTGGCGCCGGGGGCCGGCCAGCAGTCACTGACCACTGACAAAACCTGACCGGCAATGCTAATATGAGTCGCCGATTTTATCACGGTCTAACCACCAACGCAGGGATGAACTTAAACAATGGCAAACACCTTGACTGAAGCAGTAATTGCAAGAGAACACCCAATTGAAAAATACCGGATCAGCCGCGAACCATACTACCTGAGCGTCAAAGATGAAGTCGCGCTGTTCGAGACGGCGTTCAAAGCCAAATTGCCTGTGATGCTGAAAGGGCCGACGGGATGTGGCAAGACCCGCTTCGTCGAGGCGATGGCCTGGCGTTTGGGCCGCCCGCTGGTGACGGTCGCCTGCCACGAAGACCTGTCGGCGACTGATCTGGTCGGACGCTTCCTGCTCGAAGGCGACGAGACGATCTGGCACGACGGGCCGCTCACCACCGCCGTCCGCCACGGCGCGATCTGTTACCTGGACGAAGTGGTCGAAGCGCGCAAAGACACTATCGTGCTGATCCATCCGCTGACGGACGACCGCCGCATCCTACCGGTCGAAAAGCTCGGCATCCTGCTCAACGCGCCTGAGGATTTCATGCTCGTCATCTCCTACAACCCCGGTTACCAGAGCGTGCTCAAAGACCTGAAGCAGTCAACGCGCCAGCGTTTCCTTTCGCTTGATTTCGATTATCCACCCGCCGAAGCCGAGACGCAGATCGTCTCGCACGAAGGCGACATCAACGAGCCGACGGCGCGCGACCTGGTCAAGATCGGCGAGAAGGTGCGAAACCTGAAAGGACACGGACTGGAAGAAGGCGTCTCGACCCGATTGCTGGTTTACGCGGCGCAGATGATCGCGCGCGGGGTTGATCCCGTGACCGCTTGCGAGGTGGCCATCGCCAGTCCGATCACCGACGACCCGGAGCTTCAACGCAGCATTCGTGAAATTGTTACCACCGTGATTTGAAGGCCAAACTGATTTGATTCGGGTCAAATGGTCGCTGTTTCAGCGATGAACAAAGAGTCTAAAAAAGACGATCCCAACCCCTACGACACAGCCTTCAAGGAGTTCGCCGATCAAGACCCGGAACTGCTCTTGATGCTGGTCGGGGCGCTCCCGCCGGGCGCGAAGGTCAAGCCGCTACCGCGCGCGGTCTCGATTTCAGCCCTGCTGCCGGATCAACCCTACGAAGTCATCAGCGCCACCGAGCATTTCATCGCGCACATCGAGGCGCAGACGCGATACAAAAAGCCGATGCCTGTGCGCTTCGTCAACTACGACGCATACTTCTGGATCAGGTATCAATTGCCCGTACACAGTTTCCTGCTGGTCTTCCTGCCACAAGGAATGCCGGACGACGCGCCGACGGAAATGACTGTGGAAGCGGGCGGTCTGACTTTGACAGTCAAATACACGGTGGTCAGGATTTGGGAGTTGCCGGCAGCCGAAGCGTTGAAGTCTGGCCGGGCGAGCATTCTGCCTTTCGTGCCATTGATGAAGGGCGGGCAGGCGGAGTTGGAAGCGAGCGCGCAGGCGCTGGGTCAGGTGGCTGACGAACCGCTGCGGCAACGATTATCGCTGCATTTCGTGATGCTGGGCAGTCTGCGTTACAATCGGGTCGAATTGTTAGACATGCTTGGGAGGACGACTATGGTTCCATTGCACGTTTTGAAAGAGACGCCGTTTTATCAGGAAATCCGCGAAGAAGGACGCGAAGAAGGACGCGAAGAAGGAGAGCGGAAGTTATTGCTTGAACTGTTCCGCGACTTCGCCCTCAAACGATTCCCCGGTTTCGAGTTGGGAGAAAAACTGGAACAGGTGCGCGATCTGAATGCGCTCAAGCAGCTTTACCGCGACCTCGATCAAATACAGGATGAGGTTGCTTTGCGCGCACGGCTGGCTGAGTTGATTGCCGGATGATCACCGTGGGAGCAATCATGGATCTGTCGCATATTCTGAAAGAGACGCCCTTTTATCAGTCAATTCTCGAAGAAGGCCGTGAAGAAGGCCGCAAAGAAGCTTACGAGAAGAGTTTTGAAGAAGGGAGACGGAGGATGATGATTAAGATGTTTCGTGAGTTTGCCGTCAAGCGGTTCCCCGGCTTGGAGCTTGGAGCAGAACTGGAACAAGTGTGCGATGTGGAGGCGCTCAAGCAACTCTTTCTCAACCTCGACCAGATACCGGATGAAGCTACTTTGCGCGCGCGGCTGGCTGCGCTGATTGCCGTGTGATTGCTGTAACTAAAGAACAAAATGACCGAGCAGTGAGGGCGGAGGAGCTTTCCGCCTTTTGATTTTTACCTCTGGCTTTGTTGGTTTTTATGTCTGAAGAACGTAAAGGGTTAACCGGATCGTTGTTGAGAGGTTTGACGCGCAACACCGTCGAAGCCTTGGCGATGAAGATGGGTTTGAAGCCTAACGAACGCGGATGGATAACAGTAGACATCGGCGCGTCGCTGGTCAGCGTGTCGCCGAAAGTGGCGATGGACTTTTTCAAGTCCGTCCAGGAAGTTTCGCACTTGGTTGACAACGGCGACCTGCGCGCGTGGGCTGAACTGGGACGGAAGATCGCGCTCAACAGCGCCGAGGAAGCTCACGATTTCTTCCGCTATTCGATAGACATTCTGGCCGCGCTGCCCGTAACCCTGCGGTCGTTGCTGATCGCGCTCTGCTCAAAGCAGATCGTGCTCTCGCCGGCGGCAGCGCTAACAACTTTTCGTAACGCGCCAAGCACGGTCGCCGGTTTGGGCGAAGAGCGTTTCGCCGCCCGGTTGTTCAGCATCGCAGTCGAGGTCGCGCATCGTTCGGTCAAACACAGCACGGAAGTCTTGACCGCCGCTCCTCAAGCCCTCGCCGCGTTGCGCGGTTTTGAATCCGGCTCGGGCGACTCGCCGGTCGAAGCCACATTGAATCTGGCTGAAAGTTTCGCGCAACGAACTGGCGCAACCGCCGCTGAGTTCCTCTCGGCGGTGGGCGAAGGTCTGGGCTTCGTTCAAAAGCCGTCCGAAGTCGTCGAATTATGCAAACAGACCGCCAGCTTCCTTGAACGCGGCGGGGCGACGGCGCTGCAATACTTCCGCTCGGCGCGCTCGGTGATCGAAGTCGGCGGCAGCGCGAGTTTCGAGAAATGGAACCGCGTCACACGCAAAGTCGCCGACGAAGGCAACGCGATTGTCTACGATTTCCTGAAACTCACGCCAAAAGTCCTGGCCACGCTCTCGCTCACTCAACGCCGCCGCGCGCCAGAACGAGTCAATGCCGTGCTCGACGTGGTCGAGGAACTCGCCGGTCAGAACGTTTACGTCGCGCTCGAATGTTTCAAGAGCAGCCCGCGCGCGTTGGCCACCGCGTCGCTAGATCAATTCCAGTCGTGGGCGCGCGAAGGCGCAAGCCTGCACCGCGAAGACCGCCGCAAGGCTCAGGCTTACTACGCGCTCGAATCGAAGACCAGCCAGGAGAGTTTGCGCGGCTCGCACGACGGCGTCGCGCTCGAATCCGTCGCGCACCTGCTGCGGCTTTACGTCGAAGGTTTGACGGGACGCGAGATGCTGATCGCGCCGCTCGGTTCCATCCCCGAAGAGTCGAAGATCAACGACGGCCACACGATTCAATTGCCAGCCGTCGTCGCCGAATTCGGTTCGCCGATGGACGATTTCAAGCTCTACAAAGTCCTGGCCGCGCACGCTTCGGGACAGGTCGAATTTGGCACGCGCGTGATGGGGACTTCGGACGTTCGCGCAGCCCTCAGCGAGATTGACCTTCACTTCACCGAACAGGAAAAACGCAGACTCGCTGAGGAATTGAACGATCCTGAATATGTTCAATACTCGAACGTCGAACACCTGGGGCTGCGCGCGCGACCTGAACTGGAACCGATCCAGATTGAAGCCGCCGATTACAAGACCGTTCTGTCGCGTTTCCCGAACGCGATGCTCGCCACGCGCATCTTCACGACGCTGGAAAACGGGCGGATTGATTGGCGATTGCGCAGCGCCTATCGCGGCATTCGACGCGACCTGGATTTCGTCCGCCACCGTCTGATCGAGCGCCGCCCGCCGTTTGCCGAGTTGACCGTCGAACAGGCGGTTTACGAGATGCTCTTCCAGATCACGCTCTGCGGCGGCGTGACCGACGAAGCGGCCAAACGCGCTTACGCCGAAGTCATCTTCCAATTCGAGTGCATTGTCGCTGAATACCTGCGCCGCGACGACGCCTCGGTCGCCGACACGCTGATCGCCACTTTCCGCGTTTACGAATTGCTTAACCAGCGCCAGCAACAACAGGAGTCCGAGAGCGAAACCGAGCAGGACGAGCAGGAGAGCGAAAAGGATCAGGAAGAGAATCAGAACGACAGCGGCGATCAGCAGCAACAGCAGATGCAGATACAGCGCCGCCCTGAGCTTTTCAACCAGTGGTCGCAGAACGTCGAGGATACTCTGCCGACCGATTCCGACCTGTTCAACGAACTGATGAACGCCGAATCGAGCGAGCAGGACTTGCAGGAAGGCGACGTGGTCTTCTTTTACGACGAATGGGACCGCGAGCTGGGCGATCACCGGGCGAAATGGTGCCGCGTCATTCAACGGGAAAACCGCCGCGGCCACCGCGATTTCGTCGAACAGGTGAGGGCGAGATATTCCGGCATAATCTCTTCGATCCGCTATCAGTTCCAGATGCTCAAGCCCGAATCAATGCGCAAGATCAAAGGCGAACTGGACGGCGAAGATTTTGACTTGCAGGCGGTGATTGATCACCACGTGGACAAGAGGACGACGGGGCAACCATCGGATCGTTTGTACATTCGCCGCGTGCGCCGCGAACGCGATGTGGCGGTCTCTTTCCTGCTCGACATGTCGTCGTCAACCGCGCGCACGATCACGCGCCATCCGAATCAACCTTACACGCGCCCCGGCCAGAAGATTATTGACATCGAAAAGCAGGGGCTGGTCTTGATGAGCGAGGCGCTGGAAGCCGTGGGCGACGCCTATTCGATCTCCGGCTTCACCAGCGAAGGCCGCCGCAACGTCAAATACTTCACCATCAAAAAATTCGGCGAAAAATATTCGCCGGAGGTGGAGAAGCGGATCGGCGGCATCACCTACCACAACAATACCCGCCTCGGCGCGGCCATCCGCCACGCGGCGTCGGAGCTTGAACGGCAGGACGCGCGGACGAAGCTGCTGATCGTGCTCTCGGACGGACGACCCTACGATCACGATTACGGCGATTCAAGATATGCGCGGGAAGATACGAAGATGGCGCTGCGCCAGACCAAGATCATCGGCATCACTCCGTTCTGCATCACGATTGACCGCGAATCCGAAGCCGAGTTGAAGGATTTGTACGGCGAGGTGGGCTACACGATTATTGATGACGTGATGAGTTTGCCGGAGCGGTTGCCGGGGATTTACCGGAGGTTGACGACATGAGTAAGAAAGCATCTACGCTGAAGAACGGAAATTCAAATCAGAACTCAGAAGGCCTCACACAAATTGCCGTTGCCGGCTATAAATCTCTCAGCCAGGAGCAGTCTATCGAAATTCGGCCTCTGACCATTCTCGCCGGCGCTAATAGTTCCGGTAAGTCAAGCATCATGCAGCCGCTCTTGTTGATGAAACAGACGCTTGAAGCTCCTTACGACCCCGGGGCTCTCCTGCTCAACGGACCGAACGTCAAATTCACTTCATTTGACCAATTACTATCGAATGTCGGCAAGGGAAAACGAGCGCAAAGTTTTTTTGTTGGTGTTGAAGTTACTTCCCATCAGGAGAGGTACCTAACTTCTGATGATGATGGGCCGGAAATGGAGGTCATAGTACCCGTAGACGCTTCCATAAGAATAGATTTTGGTAAGCAGTCACCAGGCGGATTCGATGTTCGGCAAATGGTGTACAACGATGATGAGCAGGAGGGGCCAATTACCCTACGTCCAGGCATGTCTGAAGAAGATATAGCTTCCGTTTTCCCTGAATATATTAGAGAACAGTTGAAGAAGGAGCTTGGGAAAGAAGCAAACGGTTTTGCGAAATCACTGGCAGCCCCACTGTTGATGATTGGTCGGGAGCGTTGTTATTTGAGAGTTGAGGTTAATCCTGGATCGCCGCAATTATTTATGTTTCTTCCTATTTGGGGAGGGCCACCCGCAAGCGAGTATTTTTCTCCTTTCATCCGTGAGATTCTCCACCTTCCAGGTTTAAGAGGGAATCCAGAAAGAGCCTATCCGGTGACGGCAGTAGGCACAGCCTTCCCAGGCACTTTTGAAAACTATACGGCAAGCATCATCGCGCGATGGCAAATGGAAAAGAAGGAGGACAAGGTTGCTCAGTTGAGCGCAGATCTCGAAAGGCTTGGCCTCACTTGGAAAGTTGCTGCGAAGCGCGTCAATGACACTCAGGTTGAACTTCAAGTAGGGCGTCTTGCCCGTGCCGATCGAAACGGCGCGCGTGACCTGGTAAACATTGCGGATGTCGGATTCGGAGTTTCACAAACTCTACCGGTCCTAGTAGCTCTACACACAGCCAAGCCAGGCCAACTGGTTTATTTGGAGCAACCTGAAATACACCTCCACCCTCGTGCGCAAACTGAAATGGCGCAAATTCTAGCGGATGCGGCTAAGCGCGGCGTGCGCGTTGTTGCTGAGACGCATAGCTCGCTCCTGCTTATGGGAATACAGACTTTGGTTGCCAAAGGCGAGCTTTCCCCGGAGTTGGTCAAACTGCATTGGTTCAAACGACGTAATGACGGATCAACCGTAGTTGAGAGCGCCGATTTGGATGAAGCGGGCGCATTTGGCGACTGGCCGGAAGATTTTGCGGATGTGGAACTGGCGGCTCAGAGCCGATACTTGGATGCCGCAGAAGCGCGTCTGCGGATTCAATGAGAATGGCGACGAAATCCTCTCAGCGGCTGGTGATAGACGCATCTGTTGCCCGATCTTCCGGCGGCGAAGACGCTGTGTTTCCCACCTCGAAAAACTGCCGCGATTTCCTCAAGGCCGTTCTCGATATTTGCCATCACGTGGGTTTGACGCCGGAGATTCGCGACGAATGGCATAAGCACCAGTCGAACTTTGCCAAGCGATGGCTAATTTCAATGTTCGCGCGGAAGAAAGCCGAATTGATTGATTCGGCGGAGGATCAGAAATTGCGCGACAAGATCAGCCGGGCAGCGCAAAGTGAGAAAGCCAGGGCGGCAATGCTGAAGGACGTTCATTTGCTCGAAGCTGCGCTGGCTACCGATAAGATTGTTGTTGCGCTCGATGAAACGGTGAGAGCTTTGTTCATCGAAGCGGCAATCAGCGTTGGTGAGATCAGAAACGTGGTTTGGGTCAATCCAGACCGAGTAAATGAAGAGCCTTTGCTCTGGTTGGAAGAGGGCGCCAAACCGGATAAAAAGAGGCGACTTGCGACGAAAGGGTCTTAGCTGATGGAGATCAAAAACCAAATATTCATTGGTGATTGCCGAGAGGTGATGCGTGGTCTTCCGGAAAACTCCGTTTCCGCCTGCGTCACAGACCCGCCATACAACTACGAATTCATCGGGCACAAATGGAACGCCGGCGAAATCGAAAGGCGTGTCAGCCGCGTGCAGGAAAGCAAGACGCTGGTCAAAAACATTCCTTACGGCAGCGGACTGGCAGGTGGCGTTCGCAACGCGCGATGGTACGAACGTGTCCGCCAGAATATCCTCGATTACGAGCAATGGTGTTACGAGTGGTCGGCCGAACTTTTTCGCGTCTGCAAAGAAGGCGCGATTGTCGCGGCCTTCAACAGCACGCGCACGATGGCGCATTTGCAAGTGGCGTTGGAACGCGCAGGGTTCTATGCGCGGGATTGCATCGTCTATCGCCGTCCGAGCGGTATTCCAAAAGGACTAAACCTGCAAGCCAAGCTGCAACAGAAAGGCGTCGAAAATTCCGAAGATTGGGTCGGCTGGCACAGTTGTTTGCGTAATGAGTGGGAGGCAATCGTCGTCGTGCAGAAGCCACTCGTGAATAACTACGTCGAAACGCTGCTCAAGAACGGCGTCGGTCTCTTCTATACGGTCAACGAGGATGGCTCTTTTCAATCAAACATCATCGAGAACATTCCGCGCGATGAGCGCGAACAGGAGAATGTCCATTGCACCGTGAAACCGTTGGCATTGATAGAAAAACTGGTGAAGATGTTCGTGCCTGCTTCGGACGAACACATTGTACTTGATCCATTTGCCGGATCAGGCACGACGCTGGTGGCAGCGAAGAATCTCGGTTGCAGCTATCTGGGTATTGAGGTAGTGCCGGAGTACGTAGAGATTGCGCGGAAACGGCTGGGTGATTTAACACCGCAAACAGCCAAGGCCAAGAGAGGGAAAATCAACGTTGCACCGCATACGCCTTTGCTTTGGCGCGAATATACTGCTTGAGATCGAACGCTGTCAGGTTATAAATGAAATTTGACGAGCTTGATGAAAAGATGCGCGTTTACGAGACGGCGCTCGATCATTGCGTCCTGCCGGAGATGTTTATGGTCGCGCGGATCGATGGTCGCGGATTCACGCGGTTGACGCGCGAGGTTCATCAGTTCCAGGCTCCGTTCGACGAGCGGTTCAGAGACATGATGGTCTCGACGACCGAACACTTGATGAACTGCGGGTTCCGGGTCATTTACGGTTACACGCAGAGCGACGAAATCTCGCTGCTGCTCCATCCGAAAGAGAACGCTTTCGGGCGCAAGCTGCGAAAGTACGATTCGATCCTGGCTGGCGAGGCGAGCGCGAAGTTCTCGCTGCTGCTCGGCGCGCACGCCGCCTTCGATTGCCGCATTTCGCAACTGCCGAACGCCGAATTGGTCAAGGATTATTTCCGCTGGCGTAATGAGGACGCGCACCGGAATGCGCTCAACGGGCATTGTTACTGGATGCTGCGAAGCGAAGGGTTGTCAATGTCGGCAGCGACGAAGCGGCTTAAAGGTATGCCGGTCGCTGAAAAGAACGAATTGCTCTTTCAACACGGCGTCAACTTCAACGACACGCCGAATTGGCAAAAGCGAGGCGTTGGGCTGTACTGGGAGACTTACGACAAGGCTGCAGTAAACCCGCTGACTGGCCAGCAGGTGGTGGCTGAACGCCGGCGGATCAAGGTTGATTACGAATTACCGATGAGGGACGAGTACGGCGCGTTCGTGCTTTCATTGCTTGACGGCGCAGAGCGCGAATGATGTTCTTTATCTGGGCACATTCTCTTTCAGGATTGTATCCAATGTCCGGGTTGTATCCTCAATCACGCTCATCGGCTCTTCAAGGCTCTTTTGCGGTTTTCCTTCGGCCAGCCGGTTCGTATCGAACTGCTCTTCGCTAGCGTTTTCATCTGCTTTTTTCGACTCCCTGGCAATCACAATTATCTGCCAGAGGCAGATGCCAAATACTGTCAGAACGGTCGTCGAACTTATGATCATATAGGCGATGATCAGTCCCTGGTTGAGGTGAAGGGCTTCCTTCATCAACGACAACCCTCCGAGAATCAGCCCCAGCCCCAAGACGGTGATCCAAAATATGCCGTCGACGTAATCATCGAACCGCTTCTCCATTTTTTCGCTCTCAGTGTCCTTTTCGAGCGTTAACTGAGCGCCGCATTGACTGCAATATTTCATTCGCCGCGGCAAAGCTTTTCCACATTCTGAGCAGTGCATATCTCTGACCTCCTCTCGGTTGGTTACGCATTTCCAGCCTCAATGGTTCACCAGACTCTGTGGGAAACGCCTGGCCAGCCTTTCACGGCTGGCCAGGGAAAATCCTACTTCAGCGCCCCGACCTTCAAATGTGAACTCAGCCGCGCCGAACGGTAAACTCGATGCATGGCCTTTTGAAAATCGGCCTCAGTCGCGTGGTAAATGTCCGTGAACTTCTGCGGGTTGCGATCAACCAGCGGGAACCAACTGCTCTGGACCTGAACCATAATTTTGTGTCCCGCCTTGAAGGTGTGATGAACGTCGTTCAAAGCGATTTTCACTTCGTCGACTTTGCCCGGCGCAAACGGTTCGGGATTTGAGAAGCTCTTGCGGAATTTGCCGCGCATCACTTCGGCGCGCACCAACATTTGGAATCCGCCCATCTTCACCTGCGGCCCGGCGGGTGAATTGTTCGGCGCGTTGTCCGGGTAAACGTCAATCAGCTTGACCACGAAGTCCGCGTCCATGCCCGTGGTCGAGACGAACAGGTCGGCGGTGATTGGCCCCGCCAGCGTCAGGTCTTCTCGCAGCACTTCGGTCTGGTAAACCCGCACGTCAGGACGGCGCGAGGCGAAACGCTGGTCTTCGATCATATATCCGACACCACGCGAGTTGGTGATCTCGTTCGTGTAGGGTACCGGTTTATTTGGGTCACTGACGTACTCATCGAAAGATTCGCCAGTCTCTTTCGGCGCGTCGAACGACAGCCCGCCATTCGCGTGAAAGTAGAGCGAGCGCGATTGCAATCCCGGCGGCGGCCATTGATCGAACGTCTTCCATTCGTTCGCGCCGGTGCGAAACACCGTCGCTTCGGGCAGTTTCAATTCGCCTTTGTCTTTCAGGTAGAAGTTGAAGAATGGAAGCTCGACCTGATCGCGGTACCATTCGGAGGTCTTCGCATCGAAGCGGATGTTCCCGAGCGACTCGCCGCTGCCGCGCGCCCATTGCCCGTGCGACCACGGCCCCATTACCAGGATGTTCTTCGCGTTCGGGTTGTTCTTCTCGATAGCCTCGTAGATTTTCAGCGGGCCGTACAAATCCTCGGCGTCGAACCATCCGCCGACGGTCATCACTGCGGGCGTGACTTTTTTCAGATGCGGCAAGACGTTGCGCGCCTGCCAGAACTCGTCGTAGGTTCCGTGCGCCACCACGTCGTTCCAGTATTTGTTCTTGCCTTTGAAATATTTCTTCTGCGCGTTCGCCACGGGGCCCAGTTCGAGGAAGAATTTGTAAGCGTCAGGCATCCCGTAATCAAAGCTCTTGAATTGATTTTCGGTCGGCTGTGGGCGCGGCATCCCGAACCACAGATTGAAGTCGAAACAATCGAAGAGAAAAAACGCGCCGTTATGATGATCGTCATCGCCCACGAACCAGTCGGCGATCGGCGCCTGCGGCGAAGCGGCTTTGAGCGCCGGATGCGCTTCCATCAACGCGGTCGCGGTGTAAAAGCCCGGATACGAAATCCCGTAGACGCCCACGCGACCGTTGTTGTTCGGGATGTTTTTGATCAGCCAGTCAATCGTGTCGTAAGTGTCGCTCGATTCATCAATATCTTTTTTCGACTTTTTGTTCGGGAGGTGCGGGCGCATGTCTTCAAATTCACCTTCGGACATAAAGGTTCCGCGCACGTCCTGATAAACGAAGATGTAACCTTCCTGTGTGAACGCGGGCGAAGGGCCAAGCGATTGACGGTAAGCGTCCGCCCCATAAGGCGCCGCGCTGTAGGGCGTGCGCGTCATCAGGATCGGGTATTTTTGCGAGGCGTCCTTCGGCGCGTAGATGACGGTGTAAAGCTTCACGCCGTCACGCATCTCGATCCGGCGCTCGGATTTGACGTAATGATCTTTGACGTTGAACGCGGTTGATTGCCGCGCGCCGGTTTGTGGCGCGAGCGTCAGAATGCCCAGCGCGACGACGCCGATGAGCAGGCGCAGCGCGAATGGCTTGTTTGGTTTCATCAAGTTTTTCTCCTCGAATTTATCTTCTGGTCAGAATGATCTTGCTGTTTGTCCGCGCGGGCATTATATCTTGAACCACGGCGGTTGGAGAGCGGCAGTTAATCCGAATAACAAAGTGGAGGAATGATAATGATGGAGGAGCTTCAATTCTTGCGAAGCAGTGAGTTGATCGTGCGCCGTGAATTGCTTCGACTGGGAAGCGCGGCGAGCGCCGGATTCTTGCTGAACCATTCGATTCCAGGAGGAATTTTGATGAGCGACGAAAAACCGATACCAGCGAAGACGGCGGTTGATCATCTGATTCTGGGCGCGGCCGATCTGGATCAAGCCATCGCGTGGCTGGAAAAAACGACCGGAGTGAAAGCCGTTATCGGAGGAGTCCATCCTGGTCGCGGCACGCGCAACGCGCTCGTTTCGCTTGGCGGCAGACAGTACCTGGAAATTCTCGCGCCCGATCCGGCGCAACAGGTCAGCGTGTTACCCTACAACCTGAAATCAGTGAACGCGCCGCGATTGATCGCCTGGGCCGCGGTCACAACCGACATCAATTCGGTGGCCGAAAAATCTCGCTCAGCCGGATTGAACGTTTCCGGTCCGCGTGACGGATCGCGCGCTCGCCCCGATGGGAGGATGTTGAAATGGAAATCCCTGGATGTGGGGACGGGCGCAGGCCAGGAGCGGGCGGCGTTGATCCCGTTCTTCATCGAATGGGCCGCCGATTCGCTGCACCCGTCGCAGGATTCACCCAAAGGCTGCGAGTTTCAATCGTTTGAGATGGAGCATCCCGATCCGGCAAGTGTGATTGGCGCGCTGAAAAAACTGGGAATCGAGGCGAAAGTCAAACAGGCCAGAGAGGCCAGGCTCCGCGCAATGTTAAAAACGCCGAAAGGCAAAGTGGAACTGAGTTAAATCAACCAACAACCACCAACCGCCGGAAAAAAAGCGGAAACCTGAAATTGAACAGCCACGTCTTTAAATTTACTCACTGAGAAAAGCACCAGCCGGTGTTTCTTCAAAGGGGTATCCTCCTGTACGGCCGCTGCAAGCGACAAGGTTTGCGGCGGCCATTTTTTCAGCGTTTACAGATCATTTGGCGCGCTTGGTTGAGGGCAAAAATGAGGTCAGCTTGCGCCCTCATTTCCGCGTGGTGTATCATCGGCTCGCGGTTGAAAGAGATTGATCAAGCCTGCGCTTCCTGCCGCCAAAACCGACGCGCGCGGGCGTCAAAGTAAAAAAGAAAGCATTCTAAGGAGCTGTTTTAGATGTCTATTCGCAGCAAACTCACGCTGGTTACGCTTTCCGCCTTCATTGCCATTTATTCGATTGTCGGCGGGATGCTCTCCAAGTCGAACAATCCGCTCTTCCGGGCGATTGCCAATCCGGGGCCTTACCCGCAATTGCGCATCTTTGAAGACGTCGTTCGCCACATCATCAACGATTACGTCGAAAAGCCCGACCTCGAAAAAGTTCGTATCGGCGCGCTGCGTGGTTTGACCGATGGACTCGATCCTTACAGCGCCTACCTGTTGCCGCCGCAAGTCAAAGAGTATCAAACCAACAAGGGCAAAACCGACATGACCGGAATGGTCATCGGCCAGTATTCCGGCTTCGCTTACGTGATCGCGGTGATCCCCAGTTCACCAGCCGAAAAAGCCGGCATCAAAGTCGGAGACGTGATCGAATACATTGACGGCCACGCGACGCGCGACCTCGATCTCTACGACGTGAAATCGCTGCTTGCGGGCGATCCGGGATCGAGCGTCGAGTTGACGCTGATCAACCGCAAGCCCGAAAAGATCAAACTCGTGCGCGGCAAGGCGCCATCGCCCGTGACCGAAACGCGCCTGCTCGAATCGCAGATCGGATACGTCAAAGTTCCGATCCTCGGCAGAGGTCAATCAGAAGCCGTAGAAGGCGCGATCAAAGAGGTCATCAAAAAAGGCGCAAAATCGATCATCCTGGATTTTCGCGGATCGGCCGGCGGTGATTTGGACGAGGGCGTAAACGTCGCCGATTTCTTCCTGAAATCGGGAGTGATCGCCAAGACCATCGGACGCAAGGACAAAGTGATTGCGACTTTCGACGCGAAACCCGACAACGATCTGACCGAATTGCCCATAGCCGTGATCATTGACCGCACGACGGCTGGCGCTTCGGAGATCGTCGCGGCGGCGATTATGGAAAACCAGCGGGGTGAAGTGGTCGGCGAACGCACGCTTTTCGGAATGGGTTCGGAGCAGGAGTTGTTCCCGTTGGATGACGGTTCGGCGTTGTTGTTGACCGTCGCGCGCCACGCCGCTCCGTCAGGCAAAGTTTTTATGACCGATGGCGTGACTCCCAGCGTCGAAGTCAAGCGCGCCGACCTGGCCGATGTTGGAACGCCCGATGATAACGATCAGAACAAGCAAGCGCAGCCACGGACACAACCGCAAACTGAAGGCGCGCCTCCGGTCGTCGTCGCTCCGAAACCGGCCGACGATTTGATGTTGAAGAAAGCTATCGAAGTTCTCACTAGCGGCGCGAAAGTGAAGCGCAAGGCAGCATAGTCTCATTCTCCTCCTCTTCAATCGCTCAAGCGGGTTTTGCCGAAAGGTGGAACCCGCCTTTCTTTTGCGCGCCACTCGGTTACAATCAGACGCGCGTTTTCAATCTCCGGAGGCAAGCTATGACCGCTGTACCGAAACAAGATCGTTACACGCTGGAAGAGTACATCGAGTTAGATAAGAACTCGGAAGAGAAGTACGAATACTTCGATGGCGAAGTCTTTGCGATGGCGGGCGCCAGTCCAGACCACGTCAGGATCTGCCGGAATGTTTGCAACCGGCTGACGCAAAAACTGGAAGACCGGGATTGCGAAGCCTTTCCTTCGGACATGCGCATAAAAGTTCCGGCGGCTTTCCCTTACCGCTACCCGGACGTTTCCGCCGTGTGCGGCGAGCAAATATTTGAGTCAGTTTTGGGACAGCAAATGCTGGTCAATCCGGTCTTGCTCGTCGAAGTCCTCTCCACTTCCACTGCCGCCTACGACCTGGACGAAAAGTTCACCGCCTACCAATCCATCAAAAGCTTCCGCGAGTACCTGCTGATCTCGCAATCGCGCCCGCACGTCATTCATTACGTTCGCCAGTCGAAAGGTAAATGGCTGCGCAGCGATATTGACGGATTGGATGGCGAGGTCAAGCTCGAATCCCTCGACGTGACGCTGTCGCTCAAGGAAATTTACCAGAAGGTGAAATTCCAGACGGAACAATCATCATCGTAATCCCGGAGAGTGTAGACACAATGTTGCCAAGCAAAACTCGAAACGCCCTTTTGACTCTCGGTCTTCTCGTGGCAGTTCTTCAAACCATTTCAGCGCAGGACTGGTCGCAATGGCGCGGCGCCAATCGCGATGGAGTCATCACTGGCTTCGCCGCTCCTAAAACGTGGCCCGATCAATTGAAGCAGCGATGGAAGGTCACGGTCGGCATCGGACACTCATCGCCACTGGTCGCCGGCGCCCGCGTCTACCTGCATTCGCGGCAGGGCGAGAACGAAGTCGTCGCCGCTTATGACCTCAGCAACGGGAAAACGCTCTGGCAGGATAGCTATCCGGTGGCTTACACGATGAACCCCGCGGCCACAGGGCACGGCAAAGGGCCGAAATCAACTCCCGTGTACAACAACGGCAAGCTCTACACGCTGGGCATCACCGGCGTGCTGTCGTGTTACGACACGGCGAAAGGCAAGCTGCTCTGGCGCAAAGATTTCGCCGAGAAGTTCAAAGCCCAAGCGCCACTGTTCGGCACGGCGATGTCGCCAGTGGTTGATCGCGGCCTGCTGATCGTCCACGCGGGCGGCAACGATCGGGGCGGAATGGTCGCGCTCGACGCCAACACCGGCGCGGAAAAATGGACGTGGACGGAAGATGGCCCCGGCTACGCTTCACCCATCGTCGTCGAGATCGCCGGCAAGCGCCAGATCGTCACCCAATCGCAGCAGAACATCATCGGCGTCTGGGCCGACAACGGCTCGCTGCTGTGGAAGATTCCGTTCACGACCGAATACGTGCAAAACATCGTCACGCCGATTCAGTACAAAGACCTGCTGATCTTTTCGGGCATCAACAAAGGCGTCTTCGCCGTGCGCGTCGGCTGGCGCGACAACCGCTGGGTAACCGACACCGTCTGGCAGAACAAAGAAGTCTCGATGTACATGAACTCGCCGCTGCTCTCAGGCGACCTGCTCTTCGGAATGTCGCACCGCAACAAAGGCCAGTTCTTCTGCCTCGACGCTGCGACGGGCAAGACGCTTTGGACGGGCGATCCGCGCCAGGGGGAGAATGCGGCGATGTTGATCGCGGGCAATACGATCTTTTCGTTGACCAACGATGCGGATTTGATCGTTACGAGCGTGGCGGACAAGGGAGCGAAGGTGATCAAGAAGTATCACGTGGCTGACAGGCCGACTTGGGCGCATCCAGCGATTGTCGGGAAGAACATTTTGATCAAGGATGAGACGACGCTGGCGATATGGGGGTTGGAGTGATTTGCAGTCTTTGCGGTCAATCCTGAATGATCACATAACGATGTCGTTGGCTGAGCAGACAAACTACGTCGCCCTGACGATCAATGATCACGGCAAACAAGTCCATAATGTCTCGACCCAGAACGCTGAGGTCGAGGGCGGTAGGATCGGTGACGGCTGTAAATCGGCAGTTGAAAGTGACCTGAGTTCCGGTCTCGCGCCGAAGATGAAGCTGCGTTTCGACGATCACTGAATTGGTCTCGCCGCCTAAACCGCTGATGCCTCCCTCCGGTTCGAGCGGATTCAGACCGAGGTCCAATAACGTTACGGCGTCTAAAACTGTCCGATCTGCGCCGACATCCACGAGGAATTCGACCGGCTTCCAGGAACCGTCGCCAGCCAGCAATTCCCCGCGAATTACAGGACGCACGATCCCGTCTTCACATAACAGCCAGGCGCCATCAATTCGCATAAACGCGTACCATCTTCTTCGGGTAGATGTAACGGATGATGCGTCCCTCATCTTCCGGGTGCGCGGCTCTCGCCTGCGCCAGGGCTTCTTCCGGCGTGTCGCCGACAAACAACTCCTCACCGGCCACCACAATGAATTTGCCGCGATGCTGCGTGTAAATCTCGTGAGCGTGCGCCTGCAACCAGTCGGAGTTACGCTGAGCCTGCGCCCACCGCGCCTGGAACTCGGCAATCTCCTTTGGGTCGGCGACTTCTTCCATCACGACTGGGATTGACGGCGGCGCTCCTTTCGATATTCGTCGCCTGCGCTCTGCCCTGACATCGAACTCGATTTCGCGAGTCTGATCCCAGTAATCGTCCAGGCTGTGGGTGTCCCAAAACTCGGCAATCTCTTCAATCGAGCTTGCCTGTGAAATGCTGGTTTGTGGGACTTCTTCATTTTTTTTCATGACGTTTTCTTTCCTTCGAATCCATATCTCGCGCGCTGAGAATGAGCGCGCGACTGCCCGGTTTGTGAATGAAGAATACGATCAAATAGCGGCCCGCATCTGTTTGGCCGGTGGCCGCATAAACATCTTCGCCCATTCTGTTTCCTGATTCAACAAAGCGGAATCGCGGGCGGTTGAAAAGCACCTCTTCGACTTCATCTTGCGTTACCTGATGTTTGACAGCCAATTTCCGGATGATATCGGGCAGCCAAATGAAATCGTCAATGTGCATGGACGAGTTCCTTCACGACGAACTTTATTCAACCAACAGCCCTTCGGCGACACTTGCCGCTTCGAGTTGGAAATCTGCGGTGACGAAGACAAAGCGATTTCGGTCAACGCCTTTCGCCACAAAACGTACTCCCCGATCTCTGATGATCGTTTCCGAGATTGGTTCGCCAGCGCAAGTGATGGGTTCCCATTCCTCGTCGGAAAGCTGATCCATCTCTTCCAGCAGGAATCGCTTCTCCTCTTCAGTCAGGTTTGGGCTGACCGCGATCTCGGCGTCCAACTCGCGCAGAGCTTGTGCCCAAACGCTTTCCTCGTTGCTCACATTCGGCTGCTCAATAGCTTTCTTTGACATTACTTCTCCTTGCTTTGTGTTCTGTAAGTGACGCGCCAATTATACCGCCACTCCGCCTAAAAGGCCTTTGCTCGGCTAATCCCGCTTCTGTTCCTCTTACTCAAACAACTTAGCCTGATCCGGATGATGCTCGATGTAGTACTCGCGCAGGATTGCCGTGTAGGCGGCGAGCTTGTCGCTTGACGAACAACGGTCAACTGTCTCACGAGCCAGTTTGTAGTAGTGAAGTTTCGCCAATCCTTTCGCCACATCGGCCAGAAGCTTTGATTTACCTGCATCACTCGTGACCTGCTGCGCGGCGCGTTCCGCTTCGTCAAGAACGCTCTTCGCTCGATCTGCTTCGCGATTTTTCGTCATACTCTCCGCTATGCTGGCCAACGCGCGAGAGCGAGGGGCTGCATCCTCAATCTTTCGTGTTGCTTCGAGCGCCTCGTTTATCTTGCCGGCTTTCGCCATCGCTTCGACGATATTGGCTATCGCCTCAAAGCGGTAGTCAGCAGACCATATCTCTAGCGCTGCTTCGAGCGCCTCATTCGCCTTGCCGATAGTCGCAAGCGATTGGACAATACTAGCTATCGCCTGATCACGAGAGTTTAGGTACCCCGTCTTTCGTGCCAGTTCGAGCGCCTCATTAGCGACTTGCCGAGCCTCGTCCGGCTTGCCGGCCTTCGCCAGCGCTTCGACGATTCTAGCTATCGCCTGATCGCGAAAGCTTAGGTATCCCGTCTTTCGTGCCGGTTCGAGCACCTCATTAGCGACTTGCCGAGCCTCGTCCGTCTTGCCGGCCTCCGCCAGCGCTTCGGCGATTCTAGCCATCCTCCGATAGCTAGGTTCTGGAGCCTCGATCCTTCGTGCCGCTTCGAGCGCCTCGTTAGCGACTTGCCGAGCCTCGTCCGTCTTGCCAGCTTTCGCCAACGCGTCGACGATGCTAGTCATCGCCCGAGAGCGAAAGTCTGCATCCTCGATCTTTCGCGCCGCCTCGAGCGCCTCGCTAGCGACTTGCCGAGCCTCGCCCGGCTTGCCAGCCTTCGCCAACGCTTCGACGATGCTAGTCATCGCCCGAGAGTAAGAGTCTGCATCCCCGATCTTTCGTGCCGCCTCGAGCGCGTCGGTTGTCTTGCCGATCTTCGCCAGCGCTTCGACAATGCTGGCTGTCGCTTGAGGGATATAGACTGCTTGCTCGATCTCTCGCGCCGGTTCGAGCGCCTCGTTAGCGACTTGCCGAGCCTCGTCCGGCTTGCCGGCCTTCGCGAGCGCTTCGACGATGCTAGCCATCGCCCAAGAGCGAGAGTTTGCATACTTGATCTTTCGTGCCGCTTCGAACGCCTCGTTCGTCTTGCCGATCTTCGCCAGCGCTTCGACGACGCTGGCCATCGCTCGATAGCGAGAGTCTGCATCTTCGATATTTTGTGCCGCGTCGAACGCATCGTTTGACCTTCCAAATATGACTAAGGTCTGTAGCCAATCTTCCACGTTCGTGGATCCAAAAGGGCCGGAACCCGCCCTCCTTACCAAATCGGATGACTGAGAAAGGATTTTATTGATCTGCGACTCATCCCTGTCATCCCAGAGCTTCCATCCGAAGATTGCCAGCGCCGCAACGATAACTAATGTCGCAACAACCGCAATCAACCGACGCGGCTTCCTGGCGGCCAGTTCACTTTGGTGAATAAAGTCCCGCTCCTGCTGGTTCAGGTCTTTCTCTCGATCCTTGAGGCGCCGCCTGGCCTCGTCCAATTGAGCGCCACGTAACAAGGCCCCATCGTCGCGTTCTGTCCGGCGCCATTCACTCAGCATTAAACCGAGGCGCTGCCGCCAGAGCAGGAACTGCCGGTCTTTGTTCAATAACTCTTTGAGTTTTTCCCACTGCCGGATCAAGGCTTCGTGCGCAACCTCGACGATCTCTTCGCTCTCAACGGCGCCGGTCTCTTCATCTTTGATCTCGATGCGATTGGTCACCAGCAACCGGGCGTCGGCGAAAGTCCGCACTACTTCCCGCGCACTGGCGTCCAGTTCGCTCAGCCGAACGCGCTGGCGCGTGTCAGTGCCTTCTTCAGTCGCGGCGGCGACGCGCACCAGCCGAGTCAGGACGCGTTGCGCCGTCTCCTGCTGCTCGCGGGAGAGCCGATTGAACTGTTCTTCGGCGCGGCGGCTGATGGCGCCCTCGACGCCGCCGATCTCTTTGTAGGCGTCGTTGCTGAGCAGCTTGCCCTGCCTGCGGTTCCATAACTCGGTCAACGCGAATTCAAGCAGAGGCAGGTTGCCCGGCTGGTCTTCGACGTGATCCAGGATGCGATCCACCAGGCCGTCTTCAAACTTCAACTCGACGCTGTCGGCGGGCGCGACGATGGCCTGGCGCAACTCGTTTCCGGACATCGGCAGAATGTTGACCTGCCCCTCGGTGATCAACTCGCCAACCTCGCGGCTGAAGCCGATGGCCTGGCCGTAATAGTCCGCGCGCAAGGTCAGCGCGATGGTGACGGGCGCGGCTTCGGCGGCGGCGAGCAATCGCTGGATAAACAGCTTGCGATCCTGTTCCGTGGTCAGAGTGAAGAGTTCCTCGGCCTGATCAACGATCAACAGTAAACGGTTTGCGCCCGGCGCTTCGGCCAGCGCCGTGGCCATCGCGGCTTCAAGACGGATGACGCCGCCAGCTAAATCCTGACCAAGCTTTTCCGCTTTGCCCAGGCGCTCCCACCTGTCCTGCGCGGCCGCGCCGACGGTGACGAGCGCCGCCGCCAGGTTGTGAAATGGAGCTTTGCCCGGCGTGAAAATGGCCGCCTCCCACGACGAATGCGGCGGTTGTTCGCGGCGCAGCCGTGGGAGCAGGCCGGCTTGCACGACCGAAGACTTGCCGCTGCCCGAAGGCCCGACGACGGCGATGAGCTTCAGCTTTTGGTCGCGCGCCTTCTCCAACAATTGCTCGGCGAAACGGTCGCGCCCGAAGAAGAGCCTTTCGTCCTGTTCGCGGAAGGCTTGCAGCGCGCGGTAAGGACATAATTCCACCGTGGCCTCGGCCAGGCGCGCAGGCGCATCGCCGCGTACGGCGCGCTCCAACTCGTCAATCGCCGCCGGATCGTCTAGCCGCGCGCGCAGATCAACCCACGTGTAGAGTTTGAGGAAGCCGAGTTCTTTTTCGGGCGTCGCGCCAGGCAGAATGAGGGGGATGAACGGGAACGGGCGGCCCGCCTTCTTCTCGTCAATTTGCCGCACGAGCGCGAGTTGCATCTCCATCTCCTGCCAATCGCCGAGGCCGTGCGGGCCGATGAAGACCGCAATGGCGCGCGAACTGCCAACTTCGCTCTCCAACAAGCTGACCCAGCGTGACCCTGCGCGAAGCTGATCGCGGTCAAAGAATGTGCTGATGTTTCTTTCGGCGAGGAACTGCCGCACACGTGCGACATCTGCACGGTCGCGGCTGTTGTAGCTCAGGAAAAGATCACGCGTCCCGTTGTTCGTTTGATCCGGCTGATTTTGTGGAGAGGTTGTCATGGCGGCGGCGATTATACTGCAACGCCGCAACGGTTTGTCGAGAACTCATCGGATGATTTGATCCGCGAGTTTTGCTAGACTGCCGCGCATATGGCTTCCACAAACAATGAAACTCCGGCGGTTGAATTCCGCCACGTCTCGATCAGTTTCGACGACTTGCAGGTCTTGCGCGATGTGAGCTTCGAGCTGGAGCCGAACGAAATGCTCTTTATCACCGGCGCGTCAGGCTCCGGCAAATCCGTGCTCGTGCGTCTGGCGATGGGAATGTTGCGCCCGGATGAAGGCCAGGTCATCGTCCAGGAGCGCGAAATCAGCGCGCTCGAAGAGGACGAAATGCTCGTGATCCGCAGCGAGTTGATGGGTATGGTCTTTCAGGAGGAGGCGTTGTTCACTAGCCTGAACGTGTACGAGAACGCGGCTTACCGCCTGGTCGAGCACAAATGGCCGGAGGAAAAAGTTGACAGCGCGGTGCGCGAAATTCTGCGCTTCGTCGGGCTTGATAATGATATGGAAAAGCCCGTCTTCGAGCTTTCGGGCGGAATGAAGCGGCGACTGGAACTGGCCCGCGCTCTGATCGGATGGCCGCCGATTATGCTGTTTGATGAACCGACCACCGGACTCGATCCGATCAACGCCCGGCAGGTCCGGGATTTGATCATCCACGCGCGTGATCTTCATCGAATGTCCTCGCTCTTCGTCACGAAGGCGATGAATGAAATCGAGTATCTGACGACGCATTACGCGCAGCAGGACGAAGCTGGAAATATTTCCGTGCTCGAAGCCGCAGGGCACACGCCGCAAACGCGAGTGCTGGTGCTCGAGGACGGTAAGATCGCCTTCCTCGGCGGCCCAGCAGAATTCCTCTCCAGCGCGTTGCCGGCCATCACCGAACTGACACATCCGCAAGCCAGCGCGCGTGACCCGAATTTTCACACCGCTGATCCCTGGAGCAGGAAGGGCAAGCCCACCGGCGATTTGAGTTGAGATTCGAACCTGTCAGAACGGCAATTGTCAGTTTGAGGGACGAGGAGAGCAAAAAAATGTCTGGCAGAAAAATCAGGCCCCACGCGGATCGGTCCAATTTTTCTGCCAGACATTTTTCTGCCTGATACCGCTTTTTCTTTCTCTACCCCAGAGAATAACCTTATGCCTTGTGGGACAAGAGCCATCTTGTCCCACTACCAAACGGGTTTTCAACGCAAGGCTGCGTCAATCAGCAGGCGCAGATTGGTCTGCAAATTTTGCCACTGCCGCTCCAGGTCCTGACTGAGGATTCCGGTGGACCGAACTCTCAGCCACATTTGTTGGGCCGTTTGGGCGTCGGCTTGCAATTGTTGTCCGTTGCGTTGTCTTTCGGGGGCGCTGATCGAAGGCGAGCTTAAGGCTCCGGCGGAACCGAGCATGAAACTCAGGGTATCGAACAACTGCCTTTCGTTCGTTGTCGGCCGGCGCCCGCCGAGCGCGTCAACGGTGCCGTCGCGATTGACCCAAAGCCCGATGACGGCGGCGTAATTCAAGCGCAACGTGTTGATCTGGTTGGCGGTCTGCGTGGCGAGCGCCGAGAGCGAAGACCCAGCGGGTCTGGTCGCGCCGCCAGTCGAAGACGCGCCGCCGGGGACACCTAAGTCAAACGACGATCCGTCCGATGGGCCAGCGCCGGTGGTCGGGCGAGCAGGCTGATAAGTTTGTGGAGGCGGTTGGTAAGTTTGCGCTGGCGGCTGATAGGGTTGAGTCTGCGCTATTCCCGAACCAAAACCGAGGTTCAGATACCGGTCTCCGTTCGACCCGTGAACGAGGATGCGGCGAATCGCGCCGTTCTGATCCTGCACGATGATCATCGGCGCAGGCGGACGCGACAACTGCCTGACCCCGTAAGTCGCCGAAGGAACTCCGCGCAACCTGATCTCCAGCGTGTCACCGCGCAATTCGTGATGAGTGTAAATACGCCAATTGGAGGTCTGCGTTTCCGCCGTGATCAGGGTTCGCACATAACCGTCACCGCCGCGCTCAGATCTGACGTCATAAACCGGGACTGGCCCGGCAACCGTTCTTACCGTGTTGGGATCGTAAGGCGCGGCGCCCCCAGCGCCGCCGCGGGGAGGCTGGCCACCGGGAATGATCTGAGTGGTTGGCCTGGAGGTCGAAGCCCCAGCTCTGGAGCGAGGTGGCAACGGGACCGGCGCGGTGAGTTGTCCCTGGGCTGCGCCGCCCGCGCCTCCTCTGCCGAAACTGCCCGCGCCTCCCCTGCCGCTGACGCCGCTGCCGGAACCGGCTGGACTGAGATTCAGCGTCTGCGCCAGTTGCAGATTGAACCGGTCGCCGGGGTTAATCACCACATCTTTGCCTTTCATTAACAGCACAAAGGTCAACCCTGCCGCCGCGCCGACGCCACCGCCCGCTAGCGCTCCGCCGCCGACCGCCGCGCCGATGCCCGCGCCTGTGGCCGCGCCGCCTGTGGTGACCAGGATATCGCGCCTGGTGGAGGAGCCGGCTCTGAGGTTGCCTTCCTCGTCAATTCGCCGGGTGGCGCTCACCAGCGATCCGCGGATCGGGATTTGGCGTCCGTCTCCCAACGCGATGTGATCGAAAGACAGCCCGACCTCGCCGGAACGATGCCGCCATTTCGCCTTATTGACGTTGGTGACATGGCCTTCGATCCGGGTACCCGCCTGGAGCAGCGTCCGCCCGTTCGCGTCAACGACCGGAGTGGCGATCCGAGCCGAGAAACGGTCGCTCACCCGCGCATTGCCGGAATCAATCCTCGTGTCCATCTCGACGACCAAGACCGTCCCTTCCTGAATCGCCTGCGCTCCGGCGGGCAGGATCGCTGTGCCTTCAAGCTCGCGTCCCGAAGGTGGACGCCCCATGCGGGTTTGAGCAAAGACTTGAGTCGCGGACACATCAGCTAAGCACAGCAGAAATGCCGCCAGCGCAGCGAATGTATTCAACTTCGATTGGCGCGAATTGGTATTTCTTTTCATATGGCGCTCCTGCGATTGGCCTGCGGCAGGCTTTCCGGCCCCCGCAAAGACAAGGCGAATTCACTCAGCCAGGGGGTTCAAAAGTTTCGATTTTGCTTATAGGCGGGGCAAGTGTATGATCCTAAGCGCGTCTTGTAAAGGCAAATGTCACTGGGCGCACTGAGATTATCACCCTGCAACAGTGCGAGTTAGCCGAAGAGAGTTAAAGAATAACTTTGAGTTTGGAGCGCCGGCGCCGCTTCTGGCTACTCCTAACTCGCATCCACTTTTTCAATTTATGAGTGCTGTAATTTCCGAAGTTGTTTCTGTAGCGCCACAACCGATCCATCAAGGACATTTCTGGTTGGGCATTGATGGCGGCGGGACCAATTGCCGCGCCGCGATCGTTGACGATGAGGGCAAGGTCATCGGCGCCGGGCGAGCCGAAGCCGCAAACTTCATCCGCGTCGGTCTGCGATCCGCCATCAATCACGTCAGACAGGCGGTTGATCAAGCCTGCCGGCAGGCAGAGATCAAGCCTGCGCAGATCTCCGCAGCCTGCGTTGGTCTGGCGGGAACATCGCATCCCGACCACCATCGCCAGATGCTGGCGGCTTTGAAAGAAGCTCTGCCAATTCCGGACATTACGCTGGAAACCGATGCGCGCGTCGCCTTGGCCGGAGCGACGGACAATAAGGCCGGCGTCGTGATCATCGCCGGCACGGGCTCAATCGCCTGCGGCATCAACGCCCGCGGACGTTTCGCGCGCGCCGGAGGTTGGGGACCGGCGATGGGCGACGAAGGCAGCGGTTCGTACATTGGCCGCCGCGCGCTCGAAGCCATCGTGATGGCTTACGATTATCGCGGCGAACCGACGGCGATGATGGAGCCGATCCTGCGCCATTTCGGAGTCTCGTCGGCGCCCGAATTGCCGCCGGTGATTTACGACGAGCCTGACAAAGCCCTGCGCGAGATCGCCCAGCTTTCAAAGATCGTTGTCAAAGCCGCGCAGGAGGGCGACCGGATCGCCCAGGAGATTTTGAAAGACGCCGCCATCGAGTTGGCCAAAGCCGCCATCGCCGTCATCGAGCAACTCAGAATGGAACGTGACGAGTTTCAGGTCGCTTACGTCGGCGGAGTTTTTGAAGCGGGCGATCTGATCCTCACGCCGCTGCGGGAAGAGATTCAGCGGTTCGCGCCGAACGCGGAGATCGCTCCACCGATTGATCCGCCGGTGATCGGCGCGGCGAAGATGGCGAAAGCGGCGCATGCCGGATAAATCTCCAATTGAGTTTCATGACCACAACTGAACAGACCAATCCGAACACCACCGAAATTGACCGTCTGCCCACGCTCGAAGCGTTGCGCATCATCAACCGCGAAGACCGGAAAGTCGCCGAAGCCGTCGAGAAAGTTCTGCCAGCGATTGCTCGCGCGGTTGACGCCATCGTGGAACGGCTCGAACGCGGTGGTCGGATGTTTTACACCGGCACGGGAACCAGCGGTCGTCTGGGCGTGCTCGACGCCGCCGAATGCCCGCCCACGTTCGGCGTTCCACCAGACCTCGTGCAAGGCGTCATCGCGGGCGGATACGACGCCTGCTACAAAGCGGTCGAAGCTTCCGAAGACGACCGCGAAGCCGGAGCGAAAGATTTGCAGGCGCGCGGCGTCACCACCGAAGATGCCGTCGTCGGCATCGCGGCCAGCGGGCGCACGCCTTACACCATCGGCGCGGTTGAATACGCGCGGCGGATCGGAGCGTTGACCGTTTGCATCACCTGCAACGAGAACACCGAGGTCGCGCGCGCAGTCGAAATTCCCATTGAACCGATTGTCGGCCCAGAAGTGATCGCTGGCTCGACTCGGCTGAAATCTGGCACGGCGCAGAAGCTGGTCTTGAATATGCTTTCGACGATGGCGATGGTTCGGTTGGGTTACGTGACCGGCAACCGGATGACCAACCTGATGACGCGCAACACGAAGCTGCGCGAGCGCGCGCGGGGCATCGTGATGGCCGAATGCGGGCTGGACGAAGCGACGAGCAGGTCTGTTCTCGAAAACGCTGATTGGGATTTGCGCGTGGCGATGGTGATGATCAAGGCGAACGCGACGCGCGAGATGGCTGAGGACGCGTTGAAGAAATCGAATTATACAATCGCGCGGGCAATAGCTTTCCTCATTGCCTGATTGGGGTGGAATAACCCATACTGAATTAGGGGCGAGATTCGGCCAAAGCGAGGATCTTTTGATGGTTCAACCAACACCTTTTGCGCCTCAGTCCTGGGACAATCAGCCGCTGGTTTTGTATCACGGGACACTCGATATTCACGTTTTCTCCATCTTGCGCGCTGTGGATGTCGGCTGGTGTCGTCAGGATACGGATTTCGGTCGTGGTTTTTATACCACCACGGTCGAGCGACAGGCTCACACCTGGGCCTTGCGCAAAGCCACACGCCGGTCAGGCTGCAATCCGGCAGTAATTCGTTTTATCGTTGGCAGAGACGACTTGGCGGAGCTTGACACTTTATGGTTCGTGCGCGGCGCCTTCGACGCGGAAGATTTCTGGAGTCTGGTCTTTCATTGTCGCGCAGGTGAGCAGGGACACCTCCGTAAAAAGAGGTGAGGATGGTATGATGTCGTCGTCGGACCAGCTACCGCTTCGTGGGAACAGCGGCTGACGCTGGTTGATGTTGATCAGGTCAGTTTCCATACCAAACGCGCTGCGCAGTTGCTTGATCGCAGTCAACCGGAGAGAGTGCTATGAGTAGATCATCGGCTAAATCATCCGATCCTCTTCCATTGGGATCAGTGGCCTCTGTGCCAGCAAAACTGAAAGACGCTTACTGGCGCGTTGTCACTGACTGCCTGGTAGAATTCCATGGCCTCCATCAAATGGAAGCGCGCAGGAGAGTTAAAGAGTTGCGGGCACGGATCGAAAGCCCGCCGGCTGATCCGCAGATGGCGGCGCTTTATAGTCCGGAGCTGGCAGACCTCTTCTACAACGCCGAACCATTCTACGTGGCTGAAGATATTGCCGGCCAGCAACTCGATGAAGAAGCGCACAGACTTCAGTATCAGGCGATTCGGCGTCTTCACTATCACGAATCCGACGGACACTCCCAATGACCGATAAAGCTATTGTCAACTATCCGGCCTGGACAATCCCGGCGTATCTCGAAACTAGCAACAACCATCTCCACATCAACGGCGTTGACGCAATCGAGTTAGCGCGTGAGTTCGACACCCCACTCTTCGTCGTCTCCGCTCCGCGCATCCGCCACAACATCGCTCAATTGCTCGAAGCCACGCGACATCACGAAAAGATCAAACTCTGCTACGCGTCGAAAGCCAACAACATTCTCGGCGTGCTGCGCGTCGTGCGCGAAGCGGGCATTGATGTCGAGGTCAATTCCGGCGGCGAACTCTTCCGCGCGCTGCGCACAGGCTTCCGCCCTGATCAGATCGAGATGAACGGCATCTCGAAAACCGAGCGCGAGATCGCCGAAGCGATTGACGCCGGCATTTACGCCATCAACGTTGACTCGCCATTCGAGCTTGAATTGATCGAACAGGTCGCGGCTGGATTGAACAAGCGCGCGAACGTGACGATCCGTTTGGTCGCAGGCGTCGGCACGCGCTCGCACGCTGGGTTGCAGACGGCGCTCTACACCTCGAAGTTCGGCGTTTCGCCCGCGCACGCCCGCGAGATGATGCTGCGAGCTTTGAATCGCCCCGAACTGATCAACCTCGCCGGGCTGCACATTCACGTCGGTTCGCAAACGCCCGACCCCGAACCCTACGTCGAGGCGTTCGCAGCGATGTGGAATCATCTGCTCTGGCTGCATCGCGAGACCCGTCACAAATTGCAGCACATCAACATCGGCGGCGGCATCCCGGTCAATTACCTGCGCGACGACACGCACGCTGAAGAAATCAGCGCCGCCGAACGCGACATGCTCGGCGCCGACCTGACTTCGGCCCGGATGATGCAAGCGGCGATTGAAGCCGTGCGCTCGTCCGCCAGGAAAGCCGGAGCTGAACACTTGCTGGACGAGCTGGAGATCGTGATGGAGCCGGGCCGCTCGATCATCGCCGACGCGGTCACGATCCTGACCAGAGTCCGCAACATCAAACACCGCCCCGAAACCGGCGAGAATTGGGCGCTGACCGACGCTGGCTACAACCTGATGCTCTCGATGGTGATGTACCACTGGTATTACCACGCGGTGAACGCCTCGCGCGCCGGCGAATCTCACACGTCGCGTTATCGAATGGCGGGGCCGCTGTGCGATGGAGGCGACGTTTACTTCGACCTGCACGGCGACGGCCATCTGCCTGATTGCCGATTGTTGCCAGACGACATCGCGGTCGGCGAAGTGATTGCGATGCTTAACACCGGCGCGTACACGATGTCGCAGATGACGGCTTACAATGGCCGCCCGTTTCCGGCGGCGGTGATGGTGGAAGACGGCGGCAAGGTTCAGGTGATCAGAAAGCGCGACTGCTACGAAGATTTGGTCACTAATGAATTGTAGTTGACGCGCTGGTCCGGTACAGGGAGCGGTAGCGACCTGGCGTTATTGGAGCACGCTCTTCACGGGGCGCCAGGTCGCTACCGCTCCCTGTACCGGACCAGCGCGCCAGCGTTCAAATAATTCGGCGAGTTTTCTTTACTTCCTCTGGTCAGGCGGGGGTTGAAGCCTTAAACTCGGCACGTTTTCCGAATCAAATCCCGAACAACCACCATTAACTTACCCACTGGCTGACGAAAGGAGCCGATGAAAATATTACTGTATAACCCCGACAACGGGGTGACGCGCAATTTTATGCCTCACCTCTGGATGTTCCTGCTCAAATCCCTCACCCCACCCGAACACGAAGTCATACTGATTGATGGCAACGCGCAGGCGATGGATGAAGAAGGCATTGCCCGGTTCGTGCGAGAGCAGGAGATTGGTCTGGTGGGCATTGGCGCGATGACCAGAATGATCGCGAAGGCGTACCGGATGGCTGATGCGGTGCGCGCCGCGGGTGTGCCAGTGGTGATGGGGGGCCCTCACGTGACCGAAGTCCCGGATGAAGCTCTGGGTCGGGACGGCGGGCCGCGCCACGCCGATGCGGTGGCTTTGGGCGAAGCCGACGAAACCTGGCCACAGATCGTGGCGGATGCCGCGCGCGGTGAACTGAAGGACACTTATGCGCCGGTGGACGCCGCCGGCAAAGAGCGCAAGCCGAGCTTGCAGCCGTATCCGTCAATCCCGTGGGAATCAATGGACCTCGATCAATTCAACATCATTCCCAGGTTTCTGGCGCCGCTGCTCAAACGGATTGGCGGCGGGTGGGGAACGTTCCGCATCATCCCGGTCGAATCGGGGCGCGGTTGCCCTTATGGATGTGAGTTTTGCACCGTGACCGGATTCTTCGGCGATTCGATCCGGTTCCGCGCCAACGATTGCGTGGTTGACGAGTTGCTCAGGCTGAAAGCGCGCGCCAAGAGCGAAGGCGGCCAGGTGGCGGTCTTCTTCATTGACGACAACTTCGCCATCAACATCAAACGCACCAAATCGCTGCTGCGCGCCATCATCGCCGCCGATGCGCAGGTTTTCTGGACGGCGCAGATCAGCGCCAATCTGCTGCGTGATGAAGAACTGTTGGACCTCATCCAGGCTTCGGGCGGCAAATGGATTTTCATCGGCATGGAATCCATTGATCCGGCCAACCTCGCCGACGTGAACAAGAACTTCAACAAACCGGCTGAGTACGCCGCCGTGCTGGATCGGCTGGCGCAACGCAATCTGCTGGCCATCACCTCGTTCATCTTCGGCCTGGACAACGACACGCCGGGAGTGGCGGATCGGACACTGGGCCAGATTCGCAATTGGCCCCCGGGGCTGCCAGTCTTCGGTCAATTGACGCCGTTTCCCTCGACGCCGCTTTATGCGCGGCTGTTGGCGGCGGGGCGGTTGACGCGGCCAAAGCATTGGCTGGATTTTGCGCCTTATCAGATGGCTCACAACCCGCTGAAGATCACCAGCCAGCAGGCTCAAGCCGAAATCACACAAGCCTGGACGGATTCATACAGCCCGGAGGCGATTGAGCGAGCGGTTGATCTGCTGGAACAGAAACCAATCTGGCTGCGGATCAGTCTGTTCATCGGACGCCTGAGCTTTCGCGGGATTTACTTTCCGCAAATGAGCCGCTGGGCCTGGCTGAAAGTGGCCGCGCAAAACCGGCGGACAATCTTCAAGCTCGCGCGCTCGGCGTTCAGCAAGGGACTTATGACGCAGCGGACACGCGGCGAAACTAATTCGCTCGGACAACGGGTGGTCGAGCACGAGCCTGACCACCAAGAGGTTTAATTCAGGGACGGGCCGGTTCAGCGCAGAAGGGCCAGCGCGGTAGACATCAGCGGCCTGAGTCTTGACGGGGGATTCCCCTGAGGAGCGCAAATATGTCACGCAAGCGAACTACGCAGCCGGCTAGCTGGGAGACAGTGCAAGAGATTTCAATTGCGCTTCCCGGCGCAGTGGAAGGCACATCGTACGGCACACCGGCGTTTTACGTCCGCAAGAAGTTATTCGTCAGATTTCACCAGAGCGGCGAGTCGGTGGTGATCAAGATTCACTTCGACGAGCGCGAGGCGCTGATGAAGCTCGACCCAGAGAGCTTCTACATCACCGATCATTACCTGAATTACCCGTATATGCTCGTGCGGCTTTCGACTGTTCAACCCGGCGATCTGCGCAAACTGATCGTGGAGTCGTGGCGGCGCAGCGCTCCCGCAGAACTCGTCGCGGCATACGACAGCAAAGCGCGATAAATCGTTCGCCGCCTCAGTCGGAGGTGAAATGGCGCGGATGTACAGCAGACTGTCCAGTCTGCTGAGGTCTCCTCAAGTGGGCTACTGGCGGAGACCTCAGCAGACCGAGACAGTCTGCTGTACATTTTTACCCGTCTATTTTGCCAAAGCCAACTCGGAGGTGAAATGGCGCGGATGTACAGCAGACTGTCCAGTCTGCTGAGGTCTCCTCAAGTGGGCTACTGGCGGAGACCTCAGCAGACCGAGACAGT